>Ga0209212_1000159_pt1 | contig 134055 bp, 165 predicted proteins | sample RifGroC2_FD_183996 | JGI IMG/M metagenome (GOLD analysis project Ga0209212, IMG submission 183996) | Groundwater microbial communities from Rifle, Colorado, USA - Groundwater C2 (SPAdes) (version 2) | ecosystem: Environmental > Aquatic > Deep subsurface > Groundwater | place: Rifle, Colorado...
TACAGAGAAAGAATTAGACTTTCTTGCAGAGGCAAAAAATATCGATATTTTCTATGAGAAATATAAATATAGCCCTCAAATAAAAATCCCAAAAGTCTACTGGGAATATACAACATCAAAAGTTATTACCATGGAATTTATTGATGGAAAGAAAATTTCAGAGATAGAAAACCTCAGTAAAGAAGGGAAAAAGAAAATTACTATGACTGTCTATAAAAGCATTGTAGAACAAGTCTTTGAAATGCATGTTTTTCACGCAGATCCACATCCTGGCAATATTTTTCTCATGAAAAATGGCAAAATAGCCTTCCTAGACTTTGGCATTGTAGGAAGATTGTCTCCTGATCTCAAAGAAAATGTAGAATACATGCTTGTAGGTTTAGTACAAGGAGATCTTGATCTTTTACTCAGAAGTTTCCAAGGGTTAGGAATGGTAGAAGACATTGATGAACAAAAGTTTAAAGAAGATTTATTTGAAGCTTGGGGAGAATACCATTCTTCTTCATTAAAACAAATAAATATGAAACGTTTTTTTAGTAGTACTTTTGAAATAGGAAGAAAATATAATATTGAATTTCCTCATAATTTTGTTCTCTTGGTTAAAGCAGTGGTTACCACAGAGGGCTTTGCAAAACAACTCTATCCAGAAGCAAATTTCATTGAAATCTGTAAAGTCCAAGTAGAGCATCTTCTGCAAAAAGAGCAGGATCCAAAGAATCTCTATCATAATTTCAAAAAAGGAGCATTTGAATTTACAACAACACTAAGAAAATTTCCGCAAGATTTAAGAACCCTGATTCATCTATTAAAGACAGGAACGAAAGTTAAAGTTGAAGTGGATCATAAAGAGTTAAATGATCTAACCAGAGAACTTGATCGCTCCAGTAATAGACTAACATTTGGAATTATCATTGGTGGCTTAGCAATTACCACAGGCTTATTGATTGTTGCGGATTTAAGTCCAAAGTTTTGGAGTCTCCCCATCTATGCATGGATAAGCGTAGCATTGATAGTCTTACTGTCATTCATTTTGGCAGTATCTATATTCAAAGAAAGAAGAGGTGAAGAAGAGTGAAAGAAAAAATACGTGAACTAGGTCTTGCAGGTCTTGGCCTTGCTGTAACTGTAAAAGATAAAGCGCGCAGCATAGGAAGAAAACTTATTCGAAAAGGAGAGGCAAATGAAAAGATTCTTAGCCATTCTAAACAGAAATTCGTTGCTGGTGCACATTTTGCAGGAAAAGAAGCTTTAGTAATTTCTCGAAAAAGTTTGCAGATGCTTGAAAGAGAACTAAAAAAATTAGAAGTGGAAGCACGAAAAGCAGAAAAAGTTATAAAAAAAACAATAAGAAAGCCTGCACGGAAAAAAGCAAAGAAAAGGCTTTAATTTTCTTTTTTTAAAACTTGTTCTAATTTCTCTACAGCTTTATCAAGGTGTGCATAGGAGAATTGTTCTGGAAAATATACTCTTCCATATCCTTTTGGGATATTTTCTACAATAGTTCCAATGCCAAACATTCCTTTTTTTGGATTAATACTCAATGCAAGGTCAATTTGTTGAGCTTGAAATGGGAGAATCTCATCAAGCACTCGTTGTGCAGTTCTTCCACTCACAACATCATTTTCAATAACCAGAACGCGAGATCCTTTTTCTATTTCAAGCATATCCTTCCAAGAAAAAATATGTCTCTTTTTATTATGCCCGTGACAATCGGCAATAATTGTTTTTAGTCCAAACAAAGAACAAAGATGCATAAAATATAAACCCCCTTTTGCAATGCCAATTCCAATATCGTATCTTTCTGAAAGTTCATATGCAGGAGAAACAAGAGAAGGAGCAATACCATGTGCTCTAAGCCCTAAATTCCTTTTTTGACTCCAAGAAGTAAAATGATTTGCAAATAATTTTTCTGTATCTTTTCCAATATATTGAAGAGCAATATTTTCACAATATCCTTCTTTTTCTGATTTTAATAAAGCTTCAAAAAGACCTTTTCTATCTTGAAGAGTTTCAAAACAGAGTGCAGCTTCATAAATATTTCCAGTTAAGAGTGCTCTTCTGGCAGTTTCTTTTAATTTTTTTTTGTCATCTAATTTTGTAAAAGCGAGACGTGCATTATAAAAATCTTCTTCTTCTAATAAAGACATCCCTACTTTTTGAAGCTCAGCAAGGGCTCTTTGGGAATTTTCGTTATATAAAAAATGAAATAATGCTTTTTGATCCATAAGAATTTCAAAAGAGCTTTTATTTATAAAGTTTACTACTAAAAAAAGGCAATAAATCAATATTTTTGAATTTTTTCTTATTTTATAACAAGAGGAATTCCTCTTTGCTCTTTAAGCCATCTTTCAAAATCCAGTACAGAAAGATCCTTTCGAGGATTTGAGCTGTAATAATCAAAGTGAATATCGAGGTCTCTATAAACCAAATACCATTCTTGCCTATCTGTAACAGAGTTCTTATCAATATCTGCTTCAAGAGAAACAGTCTTGTAAAGTCTATCCCTACTTTGTTCGTATTTTTTATAACTTTCAACAAATGCACTCAATTCCTGAAAAGATTGGTATCCATACTTACTAAATATACAACCAGCACCAACACATGTTACAGAAAGTCCTAAAATCACACGACCAATAGTATCCATCTTTTTAGAATTTAAGAAGAGGTTAATAAGCCTTTGCAAGGGAAACCTTTATAAGGAGCCTCTTTCTCCACATCTGAAAACCAATGACAGGTTGGAGGTTTATATCATGGATGAAAAACAATTAGCTGAGAAGGCCTATGAAGCTGTTGAAATCGCAAAGACTTCTGGCAAACTAAAACGAGGAACAAACGAAGTAACAAAGACTGTGGAAAAAGGTCTTGCAAAATTAGTTGTAGTTGCAAAAGATACTGCCCCTGCAGAAATTATTATGCACCTTGGTCCTTTGTGTAAAGAGAAAAAAGTTGCTATGGTAACTGTTCCAAGTAAAGTAGAGTTAGGAACAGCAGCAGGAATGCCTATTGGTGCATCTGCAGTAGCAATCGTACAAGAAGGCGAAGCAAAAAACATAATTAAACAAATTTCAGACTTTGTAAACGAAAATGGCAGCTCCTAAAAAAGAAGGTAAAGAAGAGAAAAAACCAGCTCAGGCTGAAGGAAAGCCAGCAGCAGCGCAAGCTCCTGCAGAAAAAATGAGGAGTTCTCTTTTTAGTTCTCTTTTTACAGAAGCTGTTCCAGCTCGTGTAGAAGAAATTATTGGTAGAACTGGTACTCGGGGAGAAATCATCCAGGTACGATGTAAGATTCTCGAAGGCAGAGATGCAAATAAAATTCTCTCTAGAAACGTGAAAGGTCCTGTTCGATTGAAAGACATTTTGATGTTAAGAGAAACAGAAATTGAAGCAAGAAAGCTCAATAAGGGGAAACGATAATGACAAAATGTTCTTTTTGTGCAAAGGAAATTTCTCCAGGAACGGGAATGATTTTTGTCTATAAGACCGGAAAAGTTACCAACTTCTGTTCTCGAAAATGTGAGCTCCATACTTTGAAGTTGCATAGAAAACCTCAAAATATGAAATGGGTTACATCTGTGGGAAAAGACAAGAGTAAAAAATAATTTTTTTTCTTTTATGTATGAAGTAGGAGAATAGAAAATGACAGAACAAACATTAATCATTTTAAAACCTGATACAGTGCAAAGAGGGCTTGTTGGAGAAATTATTCAAAGAATAGAAAAGACAACATTGAAAATTGTTGCCATGAAAATGGTGTATGCAAGCAAGGAACAAGCGGGTACACACTATGCAGATGACAAAGAATGGTTGATAAGCGTTGGCGAAAAAACTTTAAAATCTGCAGAAAAAAAAGGCATAAAACTTTCTCGTACTGCTCTTGAACAAGGGCAATGGGTTCGTCAAATGCTTATGGAGTACATTACAATGAGCCCTTCTGTAGTTATGGTAATAGAAGGTCATAATGCAGTAGCAAAGATTCGCATGCTTTGTGGTGGAACAAGTCCGCAAGAAGCGTCTCCTGGAACAATTAGAGGAGACTATGCCATAGATTCATATATGCTTGCTGATGCATCTGATAGACCAGTGCAAAATCTTATTCATGCTTCAGGAACTGTAGAAGAAGCAAAAAGGGAAATTAAAATCTGGTTCAATGAGAATGAGATCCACACATTCAAACGTGTTGATGAAGATCTTATCTACAGGAAAGGATAATTTTTTTACAAATTCAATTTTTTATCTATTTCTTTTGCTTTTTCTTCCATTTCTTCATAGGCAGAGAGCACATCTTCTTTCATTTCTTTCAAAGTATGTTCTAAGTTCTTTCCTCGTAAAACATATTTTTCATGTTCAATAACAACCAATCCTGTTGCAATCAATTTAGAAAGATGATGAATCACCGTAGCCCTGCTCAATTGTAATTTATATGCCAATTCATCTGAAGATAATGATTTTTTTGATTGTAATATGGCTAGAAATAAGCGAAAACAGGATTTATCTTTATCTCTTTCAGAAAATAAGCCTAAAGATTCAGAAAGCCATTGTAATTCTGTATTCAAAATCTTCTCTGGACTGCGAATACGTACAATGGTAATCCTTTGGAATCGGGTTATCATGTTCTAAGAAAAGTCTTTAGAATATTTAAAACTTTATACTTTCGTAGTTATGCTTACTCTATCCTCATCTACATAAATAATATCTTCAAACTGTGCAATTTTAGAGCCTGGAACTTCTACAAGGATAGGATATTCCATAATATTCCCTGATCGTTTCAAGTTGGCAAAATCAATTTTAGAATATTTCAAGTGTTCAACAACATATCTCTCAGTAAAAGGAAGATGCCTTCTTTTTTCATATATAGTTTTACAGAGCTGCCGCAGTCTCATATCCCTCATAGGAATGAGACTTTTCTTCAAGGCATAAATAACAGCATGAGCTGAAGATTTAATAAAGCCAGCACCGTCAGTAATAAAAATCTCAATAGCAAATGCTTCTCCAGGCTCTAGAGTATGTGGAGAGTCACTTTCATAGACAAATACAGATTTTTTTGAATGCAAATCCCACCGTTGTACTTGGTGCCCCATAAGGTTTTTAATAATTTTATAAGGAGAATCTTTCATATGGACATCCAGCCTTCTTCCAATTTCAGAAACCTTCATTCCAGGCTTTAATCCGGTCAAAGTTTCTCGTAGAACTTTTTCTGTAAAATCAACCATATCTTGGTAGTCTTTATTCAATGCAATAGTATAAGCTCCATCTGCAATATACCCTTCAACATGCACACCTATATCTACTTTGATAATATCTTCTTTGCTAATAGTCCTAGTATCTCCAGGAAGGGGGGAGTAATGCACCTCATTGTTTAGTTGAAGATTCACAGGAAAAGCAAGGGACGCTTCAGGATAGGAAGCAATGTCTTTCTCAATCGCCTGAGCAATCACTAAGAGAGATGCTCCTGGTGTAATCAATTTCTTAGAGCGTTCAATGACTTCATAATGTATTTTTCCTGCTCGAAAATAAGTTTCTTTTGGGCTCATAAGAAGAAAAAATATGTAAAGGGATATAAAGCTTTCTCTACGTGTTTTTGTAGAAATTATTTCAAACCCAGTCTTCTTTTAACTTCTTCATGAGAAATATACTTGCTACGTGGCGTAGCTCTTGCTTTTTTCAGTTCTCTTTTCGCATAATCTGTAAGTTATGTTTCTTCCATAAAAACTTATTTAATTTTAATATTAATAAATCTTGCTTTACTTTAAAAAGCTCTAGAAAGATTTTAAAAACCTACGAAAACATTATATACCGAAAGTTATCTTTTATTGGTATGAAAATCATTTCTTGGAATGTCAATGGTATCCGCGCAGCAGAAAAGAAAGGTTTTGTCAACTACATAAAAAAAGAATATCCGGACATTCTTTGTATACAGGAAACAAAAGCACATAAGGAACAGCTTAGTGAAAACCTCACTAATGTCCAAGGCTATCATGCATACTTCTCTTCAGGAGAAAAGAAAGGCTACAGTGGTGTTCTCTGTTACACAAAAGAAAAACCTATTTCTGTGCAGACAGGATTTGGTGCTCATAAGAAATTTGATAGCGAAGGAAGAATTCTTGTCTTAGAATTCAAAGAATGTATACTGATGAATATCTACTTCCCAAATGGAAAAGCAAGCGAAGAACGTTTAAAATATAAACTTGAATTCTATGAAGAGTTCTTAAATTTCTGTAAGAAACATAAGAAACATCTCATAGTTTGTGGTGACGTAAACACAGCACATAATGAAATAGATCTTGCTCGTCCCAAAGAGAATGAAAATGAGTCAGGCTTTATGAGGATAGAAAGAGACTACTTAGATCGTTTTATCAAAGAAGGCTTTACAGATACCTTTCGTCATTTGCATCCAAGTAAGGTTCAGTATTCTTGGTGGTCGCAACGTGGTGGTGCACGAAACAGAAATGTTGGTTGGAGAATTGATTATTTCTATATCACAAAAGATCTCGTAAAATATCTCAAAGAAGCTTTTATTCAAGATCAAGTACAAGGGTCTGATCATTGTCCTATAGGAATAGAAATAGATTTGTAAAATGCTCACAGACCAAGTATACACAGTCTGTAAAAAGATCCCTCAAGGCAAAGTAACCACGCACAAAGAGATTGCAAAAGCTCTCAACACAAAAGCCTATCAAGCCATTGATCAAGCATTGAAAAGAAATCCTTATGCACCTGAAGTCCCTTGCCACAGAGTTGTCTCATCTACAGGCAATTTACATGGCTTTAAAGGAAAAAGAAATGGAAAGGCAATAGAAGAAAAAAAGTATCTGTTAAAAAAAGAAGGAATAGAAATAAAAAATAATAAAATAGATCTAAAAAAATATCTTTTTAGTTTTCATTAGCAGTATCTGCATCTGCAATGCCATCTCTTTCCAAATTCTCAAGGGAAAGCAAAGAAAGCAATCTTTCAGAGTCTTTTTCTAAAACTTTGGAAAGCTCTGCAGAAGATTCTGCATGAATGACCAGCACTTTTTGCTTTTCTTCTTGTCTTAAATACTGTGCAAGCCCTTCTGCAAGAACAGAATGTCCTACAGCCTCAATGTCTTCTAAAGCTTTCCCACAATAAGGAAGAAGGCTACTAACAAGAGATACAGGGACGGGAAAATCATATGTTTGTAAAGCTATCCACAATCCTTGTTTTTGCATTGCTGTGGATTGTTCAATATACACAGCATCATAATCTGCAAGAATCTGATCAAGAGCTTCATGTATTCTGCTTTTACCTGGAACAATTTTAACCTGTGCTTGCTCAGCAGGAGATGCATCATAATGTATTTCGGGAACAAAATCTAAAAGGCTATTTCCTCTCTCTAAAAAAAGCTTCACACTTTTTATTCGCTTTTGTGCATATCCTTCAGTAAGCCCTCCACGGCTGTTTGCATAGCCATGAAGAGTAACAGTCATTCCAGGCTCTAAAGATTTTGCATAATCCAAAAGAATCCTATATTCTTCTAAAGACCAAGATCTATGAGGAAAGGAAATCTGCATATCTTCTGCTTCCTGAGGAAGATAATGTGAAGGAACGCTTTGAACAGGACAAATATAATCTAAAGAAGACGCCGCTGCAAAAAGACTTTGTTCCAAATAATCTTCTGAAACACAAGTGCTATTCAATAATGCGACAAAGGGGAGGCTTGCTGTAGAGCCTAAAAGAAATCTCTCTTTTTGTACCATGGGATTTTTTTTATGTTTGAAGAAATATATAAGTGTTCTGTTTTGAAACTGGTGTATAATTTAATTTTAAAGAATTTTTGCTTTTTTCACAACAAGTTTTGCAATATTTTGATTTTCTATAAGTATCTCAGACTCCTCAATAACAATTATTTTCTTAAATAACGGGCAAGATAATACGAGTGATTCATATTCCCCTCCCTCTCCAGCAACATTCAGCCCTACTTTCTTTTGTAAAGCAACAAGCCTATCCACATCCTTCTCTGTAAGCACTCTTCCTAGCCAACTTTTGTCCAAGCCTTCCGCAGCAACAGAACTGAGCACAATTTCAAAGCCTTCTCGAATCAACTGTCGTACTTCTTGCTCCTGGTCTATATGCCACAGAGGCGAGAACACTTTCAAGCCTATTTTCTCTGCAGCTTTTTCTAGCCTCTCTCTCTGATAGTTGGAATATAAAGCACCAGAAACAATACCTTCAATCTGATATTTTTCCTTTGCTTCTTTCAAAGCTTTTTCTAAATCCTTGAGTTCTTTTTCTTTTTCCCCTTTTGTTTCTGCAACAATAAGAGGGATGCCCATTGCCTCTGCTTGCAAATCAACAAGATGAATATTAGGTGTATGAAACATATAAGAATGTGGATTGGCACTCTTAATGCTAATTGCACAAGTAATTGCATAATTTTGTTTCTGCATAGTATACGCAGCATACAAACTATCTTTTCCACCGCTGATAAGTGCACCTAAGCGAACATTCCTCTTCGGATAAAATTGTTCTAGATATTTTGACTTAGATTTCTTTTCTTTTTTTGCAAGTTTTTCTAAAGCTTGATCAAAGCCACTCCCATATTGTGCAGCTTTTTTCTTTCTTGCTGAAATTTTTTCTGGAATACCTAAATGCAATGCCACTTGCCGAAGAATATATTTTTCTTCTCCATTTTTTATTTTTAATTCAGGTGGGATAGCAAGTGCAAAAGCAACAAGTTCTTTGTCTAAAAAAGGCACACGTAATTCTAAATTATTATGCATCGTAATAACATCATCTCGATAACAATTTTTTTCATAGATCTTTAAAAGATCAGAATAACAGTCTTGGTTTAATCGAGAGATTTCTCCCATTTTGTATCTATTGTATCCACCAAAAACTTCATCAGCACCAGATCCAGAAAAAATAACTTTATTTCTTTCTTTCTTCGCAATCGTAGAAGCAATATACAAAGGAAGGGCAACACCAACTTTAATCACATTGCTATCTTCAATAAGAGGCACAAGTATCTTAAGATATTCTTTTGTTTCTTCTTCAGAAACAATAATTGGTTGTAATGGTAATCCTAAAACTTTTGCAGCTTCTTCTGCAGCGATAAGATCTGGACTATTTTTGCTTGTTGCTGCAATATAACAGGTAAAATCCTGTTTCAAATCCTTCAATATTTTTGCAAGAAGAACAGAATCTAATCCTCCAGAAAAAAGAAGTCCAAATTTTCTCTCTGGAATACGAATACGCACGGCTTCAATAATATTCTTTTCGAGTTGCGCAAGAACATCACCTTGTATCTTCTTGCCTAAAGAAAAGAATGTTCTTTCAATAAAACGAATGTTCCCAGTCTTCACAGAATATTCTAAAATCTGTCTAGGGTTTAACTCCTCAGCATCACCGAGAGCTTTTTTCTCCGAACTAAAAGAAAGTTTTTTCCCCTCAATATTGTACCATAAAGGCTTCACCCCAAGAATATCCCGCGCAAGGAATACAGTATTTTCATTCCAATACGCAAATGCATACACCCCTCTCAGTAAAGGCAATGTTTTTTTCATTCCTAATGTTTTGAGAAGTTTGAAAAGAAGTTCAGAATCATTTTTTGCTCTAATTTTATGTTCTTTTGCGAGTTCTTTCCAGTTATAGATTTCACAATTGGAAACCAGAGCTGCTCTTTGAGAAGCCAGTGGTTGAGGCACAGTATGGACAATTGCATGTAAGTTGTGTCCGATAATATTCTCAGCTATTGAAAGTAAAAGCTTTGCAGGAGAATCTGCATATTGTACTTTGCCATCGTAATACCCAGAGCCATCTTTCCCTCGATCGTGCATAATCTCAAGTCCTTTTTGCATTCGAGAAAATGCTTCTTTCTGATGAAAAAATCCAATGATACCACACATAACTACTGGAGGATATACCTCTCTTTTTATAGCTATCTACCAAAATAAAAACTTTTTTAAATAATAAAATATTGAAAAAAACGAGTATGATTAGACAAATAGATAGATATAATTCAACAAGACAAATATTGTGTGATATTGGAAGATATAGAAGAAAAAAAACAATGTTTTATCGTTCTAATGTAGCTCTGCATGAGCAAAGAGTTCTTGCACTAGCACGAGAAATATATCCTTTTACAGAGAAATGTGGATTAAATCTCAGGAGAAATCTTTTAGAAACTTTTGCAGAGATTCATGATGACTTTGAACTCACCAGTTATAATGTCCCAAAGAATCATCTTGAGAAGGGTGATAGTAAAGCAAGGGAACAATTACGTGCACTACATGCATTAAATGGTTCTTATGATTTTACACGAAGAGGCTATGAAGCAAAACCTACACTTATTCGTTTCAAAATAAAAAATGACATTGAAGCTAAGTTTGTAGACTATCTCAATATTTTTAATGGATTTGCAGAAGCAATTCATGAGATCGCAGCAGGAAATGATTGTTTCTTAGATGTTCCTACTGCACATAGAGAAAGGCTCCTAGAATTAGGCTGTGAAAACCATGAATTATGGAGTTTGTATGATAAAAATCATCCCCTTTTTGAAATTCCTGAATTTGATCCTAATCTATTACCAGGGATAGTTTTCCATACTACAGCTTCTATAACAAAAGATACAGGTTATGCTCCATATGATTTCTGGAAGAGAGCATTGATTATGAAAGGAAATGTAGAAACATTTGAATCTTTATTTCGCCAAAGAGAAGGAAAAAAAAAGGAAGTTCGTGGTTTATTGACAATGGCTTGCAATTAAATAAATTTCCAAATCGCATCACCTACATAATGAATATTTTTAACAACTTTTCCAGACGTTAATGCTTGCATCTCTTCTGCATCAAAGAGTGCAAGTCCAACCATGAGTGGCTTTTTATTATTAATATCAACAACAAGCACAAAATCACCTTCTTTCAGAGAAGCATCAATTTCCTTGATCCCTGGCCGCATAAGATCTGCACCACCAACAAGAAAACGTACTGCCCCCATATCAACCACAATTTTTTTCAGTAAATCTTTTTCTTGTAAGTTTTGTAGTGTAGGCACAAGCTTTTTTTCATAATAAAAAAAACAAGGTTTTTTGTTCACAAGGATAATACTATCATCAATAATCTCTACAGTATCTTTTTTAGAAATTCCATAAGAATACTCTGCAACAAGATTGTTAAAGTCCTTGCTTCGAAGAGAAACACGTTTCATCAAAGAAAAAAGAAGCTATTCTCTAATAAACTTTTCCCAAAGCTTTAAATAAGAAAAGACAAAATTTGAAGGGATGAAAAAAGAACTAATCTTAGCATCCATCCTTGCAGTATCTTGTAGTTATGGAAAGGAAGAAAGGCCTTTTTCCTTGCATACCTTTTCAGAGTTTATACATGATGCAGACAATAAACGCTATCGTGTAGATTTCGTTTGTGCGAAAGAGAGAGGAGAATGCTACAAAGCAGAAAATATCCATGCAATACATCAATATCCTTTTGTTGGCTATGGTTCTTCTATTGAAGCAAGTTTTATTCTTCAAGAAGAAAAATGTGAAGCAATACCAGAGGCCTATTGTTATATTCTTACAGAGGATCTAAGGAAAGCTGCTTTAGAAAATGTTCTTGCAAGAGAAAAACTGAAAGATACTATTCGAGATGCAAAGATTTATTAATTTTATATGCTTCTAAAAAAAAATGAAAGCACTCTTTCTCGGATGTCTTTTGATATTGCTTACAATAACTTCATGTACTGTACAGGAAGATACTTCTACTGATGAAGAGAGAAGTGAAGCATTTTGCGGAACGTCAAGCAAAGGTTCTTGTACAGCAGACAGTGAGTGCAGAAGTGGTGGCTGTTCTGGACAAATCTGTCAAGCAGCAACAGAAGAAGAAAGGATAACAACCTGCGAGTATAAAGATTGCTACAATGCAGAGGACTATAGTCTTTCTTGTTCCTGTGTAGAGAATCAATGTCTCTGGGCATAAAGATATAAGCCTAGAAAACATAGAATATACATGGTAGATTTCTCCTCAAGAGAGAAATATAAAGAAATAAAAGAGCTTCCTAGTGAAAATGCTGAAGAACATACAGAAGAAGATCAGCAAAGACTGCGTCGTGAACAGGAAGACATTGAACAAAAAGTTCGCCAGCAGCAGAGAAATTTTCTAGAACAAACAGTGCAAGAAGCAGAACCAGAAAAAAAAGAACAGGAAGCATCAAGTTATCAAGCAAATTCTTCTTCAGTAGAATATTCTTTGGGGGAAAATAATACACAAAATTTTTGGGAAGAAAAAAGAAAACAAGAAGAAAAGACAAAAGAAGAACAAAGAAAAAGAGCTTTGCTATAGTTATTCTTCAGAGAGAATACTATTCTCATAAATGTTAATTTCATAGGGCTTTTCTTCTAGATCTTTTTCCTGTAAGGTATAGTGATGAATTAAATGAAAGCCTTCTAGTTTTGATTCCATTTTCCCATCAACAATTGTTGTTTTAGAAAAATTTCCCTTGTATATGCCTTCAATAACATAAGCGAGTGCAATGGTATCATGAACGTGAGGAATAATGCTATGTAAAGGAATGCTTCCTTCACCAGGCTCTTGCCCATTGACAAAACCAAGAATGCCCATAAAATCTTTATGTTTTATATCAAAAGGAATCTGATGCCCATCTAAGGAATACAAAAGTATACCTGCTTCTTTTTTTCGTAATATGGTATTGAAATAAACATCCCAAACATATACGGCTTTGAAACCTAATTTTTTCAATTCTCTATCCATGATTGCAAGGAAAGAATTGGAAGGTATAGTAATTTTTTTCATCTTTTCTTTGAACCTTTTTTGTTCTTTTCATATTCTAAGAAATAATATAAAAGTGCAAAAATCCATCCAAACATCATTGTAAAAAGTCCAACGAGAAATAAAATAATCCACATAGTATCTCTCTTTTTGAGTGCTTCAATAAACATCCAAAGCCAAAAAAGGAAGAGCAAAAGAGCTACAGTAAAGAAAAAGAGCATCCAATAAATACCAATACCCCAAAAAAAGTTCATCATTATGGAAAAAAAGAATGAATTTTAGTATTTAAGTCTTTTGCATCAATATCGTCTGACATGTGGATCAATAGTTGCCCAGTCGTAGATGCTTCCAGCATAGTTTTCTGCATGTACATAACCTATACTTTCAGCGTACTGTGTAGCCATTGCAGACCTTCCACCTGTTCGGCAGTAAAAAATAACTTTTCCTTCTTTTTTGGGCTTTGCAAATCCATATTTTTCTTGAAATGCTTGCTCAGAAAGAGCAAAAGTTTCTTCCAGATCATGCAGAGGAATATTCTGTGCAGTAGGAATCATTCCATAAGAAAGTTCTTCCTTCTCCCGCACATCAATGAGTACATACTCTGCTTTGCTATCAATAAGTCTTTTCAATTCCTCTCGAGAAATGATCTGCATAGCATTTAAAGAAGGCTCGTAGTTTTTAAGATTTGTGCATACCAAGGGAGACGAGTCATTGCTTTCGCAACTGCTCGGTCATCTCCATCAAGAATATTTTTTAGCAATCCTTTGTACAAATGTATTTTTTCTTTTTCAGAATCTAGTCGTGTAAGAATTTCTTCAGGAGAAAGATATGTTAAAGAAGGGATTAAATCAAAAGAGAATTCTTTTCCAAAAACTTTTTTGAAAGCATATTCTGTTTTAGGAAGATGATAGTTTGAAGTTACAACAAAAAAAGATCTCCAGTTTTGTCTCTCAAGAAACTGCTTTGCGAAGTACGCATTGCCCAGCGTATCTTTTGACTGCTCTTCAAGAAAACAATGTTCTTTTGCTATTCCTAAACTCAGTGCATAGTCTCGCATTGCTTGTGCTTCTGTTTTTTGTGGGATCTGAGTCAGTTTGTAAGAATATGCTCCGCAGAAGAGCATACGTTGTGCAAAGCTTTTTTTGTACAGCTCTACTCCCTTCTCTACGCGTGATCTTCCAATAGATGTAATGGAACCATCAGGACTAACTCCAGAGCCAAGAACAAGAATACAATCTTTTTGTTGCATAGTTTCTGTAGGTGGAAGAAGAATATAAATGTTATGTTACTGAACTATCTATGTATCTTGACACCTTTTCTTTCGCAGTATTGTCTCACAGGACATTGAGAGCATTTTGGTGACACAGGAACACAGGTATTTTGCCCAAATGCAACAAGAATGTAATTAAGTTTATTCCAATATGTTTTTGGTAATCTTTTTCGAATCTGCATTTCCGTTTCTAAAGGATTTTTTGCTTTGAGATATCCTAATCTATTCAGTATACGCCAATTGTGAATATCGACACAAACTCCTGCTTTATTATACCCTTCAATTAAAACTAAATTCGCAGTCTTCCTACCAACATTAGGAAATGTAAGCAATGTATCAATGTCATCTGGCACTTTTCCTTGAAACTCATCCAGCAATTTTTTGGAAATCAAAAGAATATTCTTCGCTTTTGTTTTATAGAATCCAGTAGGATAAATCAACTCTTCAATTTTTTTCTCAGACAACTGTAACATTTTCTCAGGAGTATCTGCCTCTGCAAACAATCTCTCGCAAGCTTGTGCAGTGACCTCATCTTTGGTACGCAAACTAAGTACAGTCCCAATCAATACCCTATAAGGATCTTTTTTAGTCTGAGCGATCAGGGTAATGATGGGAACTTTATAGTGTTCTACTTCTTTCTTTAGAATATGATAAACTTTGATCAGAGTTTCTGTATTCATAGCTAAAATGCAAGACGATAAGTATTTTAATCTTATCTTTTTTCTTTTGAGAATGCAAAGAAAAACTTTACTGTTTATAATGGTTTTCTTAGGCCTGCTTGGGCTTCTAACATCTCTGTATTTAGTCCAGCACCATTATGCTTTAGCGCAGGAATCTCATTTTTGTGATTTTTCAAAAACAGTTTCCTGCACAGTCATTAGCCAAAGTGCATATGCAGAACTTTTTCATATGCCTGTAGCTCTATACGGAGTCTTCTGGTTCATTGTCTTTCTCACAATAGTTTTCTTTGTATGGAGAAAAAAACATTCTGTAAAAAAAGCATTGCTCCTTTGGTCTAGTACTGGTGTTCTCTTTATATTCTACTTATTCTACGCAGAATGGAGAGTAGGAGCAATCTGTCCTTGGTGTACGCTTGTGCATCTCATTGTATTGTTACTCTTTTCTTTAACTCTGCTTTTATACAGAAGGAAATAAATGGAGCGACCGAAAAACATATAAAGCAAAGAAAAATATTTTTTTCTTATGAAAACTCACAACAACTATTTTATGCCTAAGGATTTGCACAGCATAGTGCAAAGTTCTATAGTAGTAGAAGCTCCATTAAATGCATTATCTCCAGAAGAATGGTTCCAAGTCATGAAGCATCAATATGCGCATGGAGTGGAGCTTGCACAGCTGGAAAAAGATCCAAGCAAGAAAAACTATCTCAAAGAAATGCTTGATGTCAACACAAACCGCATGTTCTTTGCCTTGCTTGCAAGAAGCTATTGGCAGGAGAATAATCAAGGCTCTTTATTGCCAAAAGAAGAAAAAGCATTGGGTGTGAAAATAAACAATCTTTTGGAAAACATAGCAAAAAACTATCAATGGATAAATGTTTCTAATAACGTAGAAAAAGTAGTTTGGGATCTTGTAGCAAAGAATGTCACATAGTTTTAAAGGTGGCTAAGAATATGTTTGCGAATATCTTGATTAATAAAATTCTCAGGGAGCTCTTGTACAGGAAACCATTTCCATTCTGAAAACTTTTCTGGCTCCATAAGCTTCGGTGTTTGTCTTGTAGAACAAAGAAAAAGCGGAACAGTATCTCCTTCTTTTGCACCAGGAAAATCTCCTAAATGGCAAAGAATATGAAACTCAGTAATATTAATTTCTTCTGCAACTTCCCTTCGAAGTGTTTCTTCTATTGTTTCTCCCAGATCACATCTTCCGCCAGGAAAAGTCCAGACGCTTATTGCTTTCCATTTATCTGGGGTATAATGCCTAAGTCCAGAAAGAATTTTTTCTTCTCGAAGGAAAACTGCTGTAGGGCAGCTTTTTTCTGTTCCTTTTTGTGTAAGGGTATCCATAGTCTTTGTGTTATAAGGCATGTATATAAACATTTTCTTTATTTTTTTGTCCCCGATACATTTATAAACAACTGTTGAGGCAAATTACCTATGGCAAGCATAAAAGTCCGAGGCTATGAACTCCCTGTATTTGATATGAAACAGGCATCTTCACGAAAAGCTCTGCAATTAAAGAATACAATAATTAACAATCTCAAAAAACTCAACGTCCACGAGGACTTCATTACAGTGAAAGAAGAAGCTATTGTCATTAAACGTGCTCCAGCTTCTGTGTCCTGGTATATGGATGGCCAGAATCTCTACTATTCCTATACAATACATAATTTTATACAAAACCTGTACATTGTTTCCTCTATCATTGAATTGGAAGTGAATGCTGTGTTGTCTGGAGAAAAGTCTCGTGATGAGTGCGTGAATGGGTTTATGGAAGACAAAGAGATTGAAGTGCATCGAAAAAAGGCACGGGAACTCTTAGGTGTTTCAAAAGATTGTTATGATTTTGATCTTATTTCCAAGAAGTATAAAGACCTGTCCAAAACGCATCATCCAGATATGGGTGGAGATCTGGAGATGTTTCAGTCTATTAACAATGCACATAAGATGTTGAAGCGAGAGTTGTGTTAGTGTGGAAATAGAAATTCTTGGAAAAACAGTAAGCTATGATTCTTCTTTAGAATATATGAACATAGATAGAACTCTTCCCCCAGAACGAAGAGAACGTGATGCTCCTCTTCTCAAAACTATTGATCCAAGAAATTTAGAGGCTCTTGCACGAGGATTTGAAGAACAAGAGAGGCCACAGATGTTTGGAGAAGTGATTCAGAGAGAATGGCTTTGTTTGTATTCTGATGTAAAAGAAGGGAAAATAAGCTACGTTGATGCACGCAGAGATGAAGAAATAGGAAAGATGGTTGATCTTCTTCCAGCACAAAGAACTGCTTTAGGAAATACTCTTAGTTTATACAAATTCGTTTTGGAAGCAATAGGACAAACAGAGGAGATGTATAATCTCGAAATGTGTTATGGGGATAGGCCTAAGCCTGAAGGATATTAATCATCGCTTCGCTCCTGTGCTCAATATCATTCTTAATTACCTGAATACACAAAAACCACAACCTTTATATATCAATAAGATGTTCTAAAAACAATGCTGTTGACCTTAAGTCAACATACTTATAAAGACATACCATGGAAGAAACAAAAGAAGAAGTCAGCAAAGAACAGGAATACCTCGACCAACTTCAGCGTCTAGCAGCGGATTTTGCAAACTACCGTAACCGCGTAGACAAAGAAAAACAACTAACTATAGACTCTACCAAGGACAAGCTCTTACTTCAGTTCTTGGAAGTCAAAGACAACTTTGAAAGAATTCCTAAAGCAGACAAAGGAGTAGAACTCATTTACAATCAACTCTGTAAAATCTTTCAACAAGAAAACGTCCAAGAAATAACAGAAACAACCTACAATCCTGAACTGCATGAAGCAATCGCAACAGCAGCAGGTGAAGAAGACGCAATCATACAAGTAACCAGAAAAGGCTACAAAAGAAATGGCAAAGTTGTACGACCAGCACAAATTATACTGGGGAAAAAAAATGAAACACAAAAAACAGAAAATGAAAGTGTATGACACATACGAAGAAAGTAAACAAGATCAAGATGAAGACACAGTAAGTGCCGCATCATAATAAAAAATAAAAAAACAAAAACGGAGAAAAAGAAAAATGGCAAAAATAATCGGAATCGATTTAGGAACAACAAATTCAGCAGTCGCAATCCTTGAAGGAGGAAAAGCAACCATTATTCCTTCTGCAGAAGGAGGACGTACCGTACCTAGTATTATTACCATCAAAGGCAATGATATTATTGTAGGGGAAGTCGCAAAGCGACAAGCAGTCGCAAATCCATTGCACACAGTGCGTTCTATTAAACGTATCATGGGAACAAATGAAAAAGTAACCATTGATGGTAAAGATCACAGTCCAGAAGAAGTTTCTGCAATGATTTTAAGAAAAATAAAAAAAGATGCAGAAGCATATTTGGGAACAAAAATTTCTAAAGCAGTCATTACCGTCCCAGCATACTTTAACGACGCGCAGCGTCAGGCAACGAAAGATGCAGGAAAGATTGCAGGTCTAGAAGTAGAAAGAATTATCAACGAGCCAACCGCAGCAGCTTTAGCATATGGGATTGACAAATCTGATGCACACACAATCTTAGTTTTCGATCTTGGGGGAGGAACATTTGATGTATCCATTCTCGAATTAGGCGATGGAGTCTTCGAAGTAAAATCCACTTCTGGAGATAACAAACTAGGAGGAGATGACTTTGATGATGTACTTATAGATTATCTTATTGATGAATTCAAAAAAACACAAGGCATAAATCTCAGAGAAGATAAAACAGCGTTGCAAAGATTAAAAGACGCAGCAGAGAAAGCAAAGATTGAACTTTCTTCTTCTATGCACGCATCTATCAATCTTCCATACATTAGTTCTAATGCTTCTGGCCCAAAACACTTAGAGATGGAACTCACACGAGCAAAGTTCAACGACTTGACAAAACATCTTGTCGAACGTACAGTTCGTCCAGTAAAGCAAGCATTAAAAGATGCAGGCCTTGAACCAAAAAATATTGATAAAGTGCTTTTAGTTGGTGGCTCCACAAGAGTTCCAGCAGTCCAAGAAAAAGTTCGTGAACTTCTTGGCAAAGATGGAGACAAATCTGTCAATCCAGATGAAGCTGTTGCATTAGGAGCAGCTATTCAAGGAGGAATTTTAGGCGGTGACGTCAAAGATGTCTTACTTTTAGATGTGACTCCATTAAGTTTAGGTATTGAAACGCTAGGAAGTGTTTTCACAAAACTTATTGAGAGAAATACAACCATTCCAACAAAAAAATCGCAAATATTTTCTACAGCAGTAGACAATCAGCCTGCAGTAACGATTAATGTACTTCAGGGAGAAAGAGCAATGGCTTCTGATAACAAATCTCTAGGTCGTTTTGACTTAGTAGGTATGCCTCCTGCACCTCGTGGAATACCTCAAATTGAAGTCACTTTTGACATTGATGCAAATGGTATTGCAAATGTTTCTGCAAAAGATCTTGGCTCTGGAAAAGAACAGAAGATCACCGTAACCGGCGGCTCTGGAATGGACAAAGCAGAGATTGAAAAGTCAATAAGAGATGCAGAAAAATTCGCAGAAGAAGATAAAAAGAAAGCAGAAGCAATTGAAGCAAGAAATCATGCAGACTCTCTTATTTACTCTTCAGAAAAAATGCTTGCTGAGTATGGTGATAAAGTAGACGCGGATACAAAAGCAAAAATACAGACAGAAATTGATGCATTAAAAGAAGCGCTTGCAAGCGGCGATACAGAAAGACTAAAAAAACAAATGGCTACTGTAGATAAAGTTGTGCAAGAGATTGGCATGAAAATGTATCAAAATACTGCACAAGCAAAAGAGCAGAAAGCAGAAGACGAAGAAATTGTCGATGCAGAGTTTGAAAAGGAAGACAAAAAGTAAATAAACTTCCTTTTGTATTATTGTATTTTACACAATGGGATACTACGCACCACAAACAACAAAAGCAGGAAGCTATGGCAGGGATACATATAGTGCATCCTCTGCTACAGGCTACACAAGCACAAGCATTGAAGCTCCTCTGCAAAAGAAAAGACCTCGATCTTCAGGTTGTTGCGGTCGTGGATGTAATCCCTGTGTAGATGATTTCAAAATGTGAGGAAGATGTCTGACTACTATAATATTTTAGGAGTGAACAAAACTGCATCGAAGGAAGAGATTAAGAAAGCCTATAAAACATTGGCAAAAAAATGGCATCCTGATCTCAATCCTGAAAATAAAGAAGCAGAACAGAAATTTAAAGAGATTAATGAAGCCTATGCTGCATTAAGTGATGACAATAAAAAAGCAAACTATGATCGTTACGGCTCTGCAGACCAGCAATATTCTCAAGGCTATGGTCAAGGCTTCGAAGGCTTTCAGGATGCAGACTTTGGAGACCTCTTTGGTTCTTTTTTCGATCTAGGCGGAAAACGTTCTGGCAAAGGGCGGGATCTCAAATATGAATGTGAAATTTCTTTTATAGAAGCATGTTTTGGTGTTTCAAAACAAATATCTGTAACAAAGCTAGATCGATGTGAATCGTGTGATGGTCTTGGAGGTACAGGACAAAAAACCTGTGCTTCATGTAAAGGCTCTGGCAGGATGCAAAAAAATTTCAGAACTCCTTTTGGTGTTTTCGCACAGCAATCAATGTGTACGGAATGTTCTGGCAGAGGAAAAACTGTAGAAAAAGTATGTAAAGAATGTAAAGGCCAGGGAAGAATAAAGAATACAAAAAATATTAAGGTAAAAATTCCTCCTGGAGTCAATGATGGAAATTCCTTGCGCGTACAGAATGAAGGAGAAGCAGGTGCTTCAGGAAATCGTTCTGGAGATTTGTTTGTAGAAATCTTTGTTACCCCTCATGATATTTTTGCACGAAAAGGCGATGATATTTATGTAGAGTTTCCTATTTCATTTTCTCAAGCTGCATTAGGAGACACAGTTGCCATCCCTACAATTCGTGGAGAAGTAAAAATGAAAGTCCCAGCAGGAACGCAATCAGGGACAATATTACGATTAAAAGAGGAAGGTGTGGAAAATGTTTCTGGCCATGGCATTGGTGATGAACTTGTTCGTGTGCAGGTAAAAACACCTACAAAAATTTCTGCAAAAGAAAAAGAACTCTTGGAAAAACTTGCTTCCGAAAATAAAGAAAAATTTTCTATAGAAAAAGGCTGGTTTGAAAAGTTCAAAGAAGATTTTATTGGAATTTAGAGATAATTTCTAAGGCCTAACTAGAAATCTTCCGGAAAAAATACACCAACTAAATGTATATAAATACCTTTTTTGTGTTTGCTTCTATGATGAATCTAAGAAGCCCTCCAGATGCAACATGGAGGCAATTACAATTTTTTGTAAGTGAAGATAGAAGATATGCAGGAAAACTCTGGAAGGAATTAGAAAGAAGACCTTTTACAATAGATTCCTTAGAAGATATTGCAGAAAGGGATATACCCATTATTTTTTGTAATATAGAAGAGTATGGAAGAGTAGAAATAGCAAAGAGGGAAAATGAAAAAACAACGATAAAAATACGTAAGAAATTGCATCCCTATGATAGAGATAAAACACTTTTTCATGAGTTAATGCATCTCTGGTACGAACCTTATTTAGCAGATGGGGATGATGTAAAATTTATTGATCGCCGTTTAAGAAATGCTGCGCGGGCAGAGTATCTTGCTCGTCAAGCACGTGCAGATTCTCAGTTGCTCCATAAGGCGATTACGGTCTTCAAATTAAAGCCTTATATATATGATAAAGTAAGTTATGATGCCTTTGCATACATCTCTAATTTTTGTTTTTCTAGAGAAAAATATATGTATAAAAATAAGGACTAGAAATTTTTAAAAAAAGAAAAAAAAAATGTTTCTCGCTTTCCCAGCTTAATTTCGTGCAAGTGAAAGTACTGACTTCACTGCAACAACAATAGTTGCTGGCACGAATAATGTCAAGATATTATTGAAGATAGTACTGAGATAGACAACACTAGATAGTGTTTGACCACCAAAGTAACCCATCAAAACCATGACAGTTCCAGCTGTAAGGAATGCGCCAACTTCTTTATCACTGATATTGACAAGCCCAACAACAAGTCCAATTACTACAAGAAGCCATGATAACCATGTTCCAGCAGAAATGAACCCAAAAATTACGGCTAAAACAACACCAATTAAGAAAGCCCATCGTCCTAACATTGCCTTTGCTTCACCTTTTGCCATTTCTTTTTCCCTCCCTTATTTATAATAATTATTTCCTTTTAAGAAAGCCTTGACATTTAAATATCTTTTGTTAGGGATTTATTTCTGAAAAAAGCGTTTTAATTAGAAAAAAAGTAAATTTTATAGAGAGACCTAGACTCCTCTTGAATAGGCTTTAAGGTCTCTAAGGGCATACCCTTTAGAATTTGTTATAAGCTCTAAATCAAAATTTCCAGGCCATAATTTGTATGATGGAAAGTATATAGATAAATCTATCTCTGTACCTAATTTTCCTCCATCAGAAAGAACCAGATTATAAAGCATATTAGGGATGTCAAAATCATTTGTGAGAATAGCAATTGGTTCATGTTTAATCATTGCTTCATCAACAGCAAAACTTACTAATTGTGCATCAGCTTTAGAAGTCTCTTCAATGAGCCTTCTTTTTTTAAAATATCCCGAGCAAGGCTTGTGAAATTTATTTTTGAGAAGAAAGTAAGCTAAAGAAGATTTGTCATCTGTTTCTGTTTGAACACGATCAGTTAGAAGGTGTAGTATCATTTGATGGCTCTCTAATATTTTCTCCAGGCTTTTCAATAAATGAGACCTAATTTTAGTATCCCTCAAAAAAGGCACTTGTTTTTTGATTAACTTTATAAAATATTTATATTCGTTTAGAATAAATGGTGGAGAATGAATAGTCTCATTATTCTTCATACACCAAAATATCCTCTCCACATATTCTTCTTGTCTTACAAATAGGCCTTGTTCATTAAATCGTATTGCTTTAGAGTATTGGGCAATAAGCCCTTCACTTGAATAAGTTCCATTCTCAAGAGAGGATGTAGGAAGGTCTTTATAATAAATAGTCCCATCTACAAAAATAGTATGCATCTTTTTTGCCAGTTCTTCAAGCGTTATTTCTTTGTCCATAACATTTTAGTTTTACTCTGTTTTATAAGTCTTTTCTAAGGATAGATTTTACTTATGTATAGGATAGTTTATGAAGAAACATTTATATAATAGACTCTGTTCCCATCATTTGTGAAGTATAATGCTCAGACAACCTTTAGTAGTAGTAATGGGGAATGTTGACCATGGAAAAACCAAAATTTTGGATTGCATACGAAGAACTGCAGTTGTAGAATCAGAACCTGGCGCAATTACACAGATGATTTCCTCTTCTGCAATTTCTGTAAAAACTATCCAAAAGATTTGTGGAGATTTATTAAAAAACAAAAATATTTCTATCCCCGGCTTTGTCTTCATTGATACGCCTGGACATGCAGCATTCTCCAATATGCGAAAGCGTGGTGGAAACCTTGCAGACATTGCAGTCTTGGTCATTGATATCAATGAAGGTATCAAGCCCCAAACCGAAGAATGTATTTCTATTCTTAAAAAATACAAAACTCCTTTTGTCATTGCATTAAATAAAGTAGATCTTGTATCTTCTTTTAGGTCGGCAAAATCTTCCTTTGTCTTGCAGGCAATCGCAGAGCAATCTCCACAAGTGCAAACAGCAATAGAAACAAAATTGTATGAGATTGTAGGAAAATGCTATGAGCTTGGTTTTCAAGCAGATCGTTTTGACCGCATTGATGATTATACAAAAACAGTGGCAATGATTCCATGCTCTGCAAAAACAGGCATGGGCATTCCAGAAGTACTCATGGTCTTAATAGGCCTTGCACAAAAGTATCTTGAAGAAAATCTGAAAAGCAATCAAGATGCACCTGCAAAAGCAACTGTTCTTGAAGTGAAAGAAGAACAAGGTCTTGGCGTAACTTTAGATGCAATTGTGTATGAAGGAAAAATAAAAGTGAATGATCCCATTATCATTGGTGGTCTCAATGAGCCTATTGTCACAAAAGTCCGAGCTCTTTTTTTACCAGATGAAAAAGGAAAATTCATATCTGTAAAAGAAGTACATGCAGCAGCAGGGGTTAAAATTTCTGCAGTAGATATTAAAGAAGTTGTTTCTGGTATGCCTCTCTTTGTGATAGACAAAAATGAATCTGAGTTACGTGAAAAAATCCAAGAAGAAGTGGATGAAGTAGTTATAGAAACAGAAAATCAAGGGATTATCGTGAAAGCAGATACCCTTGGCTCTTTAGAAGCACTCATTTCTATGTTGAAAGAAAAACATATTGCAATAAAAAAAGCAACAGTAGGCAATGTCACAAAAAAAGATATTGCAGCAGCAGCATCTTCTGAAGATCCCTATGAACGCGTCATTCTGTGTTTCAATGTCAAAGGCGAAGGAGAAGCAGTAAAAATAATTTCACATAATGTTATTTACCAGTTAATAGATGATTTTGAAGCATGGATTGCAGCAGAAAAGAAAAAAGAAGAGCAAAAAGAATTACTTGGTCTCATTCGCCCTGCAAAAATCAAATATCTTCGTGGCTGTACCTTTCGCCAGAATAATCCTTGTGTTATTGGTGTAGAAATATTGCAAGGAACGTTGCGTCCTGATACCGACCTCATAAAAGAAAATGGGGATCTTCTAGGGCATATTAAAACTGTGGAGTATGAAAGAGAATCTATTGCAGTAGCAGAAAAAGGAAAACAAGTGGCAATTTCTCTCCCTGGAGTTACTGCTGGTCGGCAAATTCATGAAGAAGAGATCTATTATGTTGATATGAATGAAGAAAACTTTCGTCGTTTGAAAGAATTTAAAAAATTACTTTTACCAGAAGAGATACATGTTCTCAAAGAGCTTGCAGAAATAAAAAGAAAAGCAAATAATTTTTGGGGTGTCTAAGATGAGTTTAGAAGACAGATTTTTTCCAGAGGATGGAACTTTACTCACACGTTATGATAATTTCATGATTCGCAATGCTGGATTTCTAGGAGAAATGTATCAACACTGTACTGGGAAGAGCTATGTAGAATTGGTAAAGTCTGCGTATCTTCTTTCATCATATGGATTTATTGTAGCAAGTCCAATAATGATTCCGAATTTAGTTTTTAGTCTTCTAACATATTATGGAAGTAAAGACCCAGAGATCTTAAGTCCATTAGAAGAAGAAATAAAACAAGAAGCAAGAGGGTATCCTAAAAAAGGAATGAAGATTGCACGTATAATTCTTCCAATAGTAGCAATAACCCTGGGGAGGGTAGCATATAAAACATTTAATGATGATGAAGCTTCCATTCTAAGTAAAACAATAGCCTCTTCTATGTTATTAACTTCAATAGCAATAATTCCATGGTCTTTTGCAGAATATCTTTCTCGTGCTGACATGCCAGATCCTCCCAAAAAAACTATCTTTGAAAGAGCAAAAGACAAAATGCAAATCTCTCTGCAAAATCCAATACTCAGTAAGGCAATGCAGCTACAAAATAGCCCTCAACAAAGCTTATAAAGAGAAGCTAAATTCTCTTAAGAGAAATATATCTATTAAGAAGGAGAATAAAAATGATAGCAGAAACAAATTATGATGTACGAATAAGACTAGGAACAGCTTTAACAAGAGATACAAGTTTGCTGGAACAAAAAGCCCCTGTTGACTTTGCAGAATTAACTCTTTTAGATTTGATAGATTCAACATTGCAACAAGAATATGAAGGCTCACAAGAAGAGCTTGCAAAAAATGTCACCAATATTCTAAAAGCAAAAAGGTTTGGAGTTTTAGTAGATTATGCACTAGAAGTAAATGGAAAACCTGCACGCCAAACAGATAAAGCAGTAAACTATTTGGACAGCATGATGACCGTTAGTGGAGAATCTCCATATAAAACATTTACAATAAGAGTAACAAAGAGAGATGGTGGGGGCGTCTATTAATTTTTTATTTTCTTTTTTAGAAAATGATTCCATCCTTTCCATTAGAAGATATAGTCCAAAAAGAGCATATAGTTCTTATTCTAAAAGATAAAATATATATAGGCACAGAAGCATTTCCAAGGGATAGAACAGGAAGTATTTGTATTGATTCTATTCCTTTTGCTTTAGAGGAGACAAGTAGCTATACAAAAATTATAGAAATCTATCTTCAGCAATATCAAAAGGAAATAGAAGATAATTTTTTACAGTCATTAGGTGAGGCAATGCCTGAAAATACTTATGCAGACTATATCCTAGGAAATAGGTCTCTTGTAGCAATTTTAAATCTGTTTAGAAGATTAAAAGCGGACATAGGATATAAAGAATATTTGGATATGAGCACCTACGCTCCATCTAAAGTACCAGACAAAAAACGTTTAGAAGAAGAGTTTGGAAAAGAATATGATCCTGTTGAAGAAAAAAAAAGAAAAGATTTTATGAAAGGACTAAAAACAGTTATCAAAGCAAATTCAACACAGACTAATTACACTCTTTTTGTGGATGGCATTGCTTTTAGAATTCAAAAAGAAATAAAAAGTAAAGGAGGGATACAAATCTTTGGGGAGGAATATGATATTTATCCTTCAGGAATTACCCCAGAAAAAAGTGTTGCAATGAGAAAAAGGTATATAAATAATTTTTTCAAACGGTATGCTTCAAGTATTTCTTTAGGAGATGAGATGAAGATTGCAAGAAAACAAAGGCATTATCTTCAAAGAAGATTTGAAGAAGAAGATTTTCATTCGTATGGGCTCTTATTTGAAGAAGCAATTGGAGGGCAATACAACATAAAAATGTGTATTCCAAAGTATTATATCCAGGTTCCAGGAGTAAGATGTTATATTCAATTTCAACAAGCGGAATTAGAAACAAAACTCCTTGCAACAACAAATATGCAGTTTCTTTTTTATCCTATATACTATTCGCTTCCTGAACAGCACCCTCTTATCTATCCAGAACGTCATCCTAATTACGGTCAAGTCTGTCTAAGAGGCTACAAAGAGCAATATGAAAATGCAAAAACTGCAGATCAGATGGAAAATCTAGCATCTTTGTTTACTCTCAATAGACATACTTTATTTTATGGCACAAATATGACCAATATTTTTGATGACATACATGGGCCTCTCGCTTTAATTACCATGACAAACATGGGAAATCCACATAGGCTTGATAATCCTCGATTTCATAAACAATGGGTTTCTTTTATACCAAAGAAAACGGACTTTATTATAGGAGAAAAAATATGATAGATGTAGACAGAAAATTATTCCCAGTAGAAATTCTTTTTCCAACGATGAAAATAAGTCGTAGAGCATATAATGCAGCACAAGCATATATTGATGAAACAGTTTTGCAAAAAGGTGTTGTAGAAAGTTATATGTATGGATTTAGAGCCAAAGATGATCCAGAGCATATCATTAGAGACCTCTATTTTCCTATTCAACACTGTGCAGCAGAAGGAGTGGAAGTGCATGATCCTCTTTTTCCGGTAATTATTGAAGCAAAGAGAGCAGAAAATTTAATCCTAAATAGCTGGATACACCACCATTGTTATGGTGCACTTCGTCCATCAGGCCCAAGATTTCCAGTAGTGAATGATAAAGATAGTTGTGGGGCCTTCTTAAATAAAATTGGAGAGGAAAACTACAAAATCTATGCTCAAGAAGAAAGGAGGAGTATAGATGATTTCTTCATTGAAGAAAAAGAAGGTGAGTTTTTCTTGCATTCAAGAAAGAGCCATATAAACTTTGTTATAAAGTTGAAAGATAAAGAAAGAAAAGATCTCAAAGAGATTATAGATTCTATTGGTACAATGCTCCCAACATATTATTCTTATATTGGATGTATTATTATGAATCCTTCGGTATCACCAAATATTCTGGTAAGTGCAGTTGAAGGTGCAAATAAAATTTTAGAATTTATTGATAGAAAGATTGCAAAAGCTCCAGAGCATTATTTAGGGCAAGAATTCCAGCAAGATATTTGTAAAGATCCTTATGCTGGGTTCTTCTGGAAAAAATGGTCATATTTGAATACTTCAGATGATAGAATTCGAGAAAGGCAAGTATCCTTAGAAATTATAGATACAAATGAAGAAGAAAAAGAAAGAGACATAATAAAAAAAGAAGTAGCAGAAAGAGCTCTCAAAATGAAAGTGGCAAACTCTCTTCGCTATGAAGAACTTTTTAGAAGAGGAAACAACAATGACTGAAGGAAGATACTCTCGCCAAGAAATGATTCTAGGTTGGGATCAGAAAAAATGGGGAAGCATGAGTGCTGTAGTTATTGGTGATGATCTTTTAGGCCAGCAAGTGCTGGAAAATCTTGTAGCAACAGGTTTGGGAGATATCTTATTTATTGGTGAAAAAAAGAATAGTGCGGAGAAAAAAGGCTATTATCCAAATACCTCTAGAGATTCAATGTCTGATTCTGCAGTAGACTTCTTAAAAAAAGTGAATCCTGAAATAAAAATAGATTTTTTAGATTGGCCTCTAAGAAGAAAAAGTTTAGAAATATTTCTAGAAAAAGCAGATCTTCTTTTTGAAACAACAAATGATCCTCAAACGAAGGGAATGCTTTGTGCATATGCAAAAGAAAAAAGGAAAATTCTTATTTATGGCTCTGCAGAAAAATATCGTGGGGCACTTGCTTCTGGAAAAAATCAAGAATATATTTCTGAGATGCAAGAACTCCAGGGATCACAGGGTATTATTCCAAGTATGATTATTGGAGGAATGATGGTGGAAGAAGCAAGAAAATCATGTATGCCCTATGCTGCAGAGGAAAGCAAAACTTTGAAAACACTGTTTTGGTATAATCTTTTCTCTAAGGAGAGATTTGAAAAGCAAAATGATTTTCATGCAACAGTACAGCTATCTGGAAAATCTATAGTCAGTGTAGGCGCAGGAGCATTAGCGACACCTTGCCTCACTGCTTTGCTCCTTGAAGGAGCTGATGACATACACATTATTGACTATGATATCCCTAGTACTTCTAACCTTTCACGACAAATCTTTTATTATGATGCTCAAGGAAGACCAAAAGCTCTGGTATTATCTGAAAAATTAGGAGTAATAAGACCTAAGGCAAAAATAAGAGCTTTGAATGCAAAACTTGTAGAAGAAAAAGAAGAAGGATATGAATGTATAACTCCAGAACAAATTAAAGGTCTCTCTCCAGAACTTATAGTAAGCTGTTTAGATAATTTTGAAGCAAGATTGATACTCAATAAGATGGGAATGCCCTTGGTGCATGGAGGAACAAGTTTTCGAAGTGCAAAATCTTCCCTATCCATTCCTGGAAAAACACTTTGTCCAGATTGCCTCTTTGGTTTTTCTCTTTTTGCAGCAGAGGAAAAAAAGAGAGATAGCTGTGATGCAGTTCCAGAGCCAAGTATTATAAGTACAAGTAAAATTTGTGCAGCTCTTATGGCCGGAGAAGCAGTGCTCTATCTTAGTGGAGCAGGAGAGCATATCAATGGGTATATTGCCTATGATGTATTTGAAGCAAGCAGAGCACAAGTGATTAAGAAAACAAATATATGTAATCATACGGAAAAAGAAAAATGAAAACTTTAGAAGATATTTTAGCAAATCCTCGACTAAGTCCTGGAGACGTTCTCATACTCAAAGCGCATACACAAAGAATTATACCAGAGATCTTAGATAAGTATATAGAAATAATTCCAAAACAAGAAGATATTCATCCCTATGTAGAACAAGTATTTTTAGTGAATAGTTATCTTGGGGAGTTAGAAAGAAGAAATGATACAGAAAATATGAAAGAGATACAAAACCTTCTACAAGAAGGAGAAAATCTCTCCACTATCATCACACAAACTGCTTTAATTTTAAGTGATGCATTACCAAAAAAAGAATATAAAAGACAAAAGAAGAAAGCATTTAGCACGCTAACAAAAGAAATAAGAAAAAGACAAAAAGCTGTAATCCAATCAAGGATGTTGCCGTATCGTGCTTTTTCCAGTGAACAATATTATGGGAGATTAGCAATATTCGGTACATTCATTGCAACAGCAGGATTTGCACATGCGTATTTCAAAAATATAAATGATGCACCCTTGATAGAATCTGCAAAGCTACACCAAAACAAGGAAAATTTTTCCTCTGTACGGGAAGAGCTCAAAAATCCTGAAAAAGAAAAACAATTTTATGCCTGGCGAATAGCAGATAGAAATTTTGAGAATAGAGATCTAAGTGCGCAGGTAGAGCTTGCAGAGATCTGTTCAAGAGAAATATATTCTCAACTACAAACAGATGAAGTAAAATTGTTTAATATGGCTTCAATAAAAACATTGCCTCAGGAAAAAATGAATCCTAATGTTATTGCCCAAAAAATACATTCGCTTGAAGAATTTATCAAGTTCTATAAAGGAGATTTCATTGCTGTAAAAGCAAAATTTAAACTTGCAGATCTTCTTCAAGAAGTAAAAGAAGTTGTTGACAGTGATGATGCAAGTATAATTCTTGAACAAGAAGCAGTAGAAGAAGGAAGAAAAATTCCTTATTATATTACTAGAATAACCTTATCAAGAGTATATGATAATATATACAAAGCTGTTTTCCAAGAAACAGGAGATGCTTTTCTTGCAAACAGAGAAACAGAAGCCTGGTTAACAGATGTGAGTACTCATACTGACACAACTGCTGTAGATGCTGCATCTCTTTTAGGGGATCTAAATGGAGCATATTCTGCTCTTGGAAAGGATTATTATGAGAAAGTTGCAAGGGATACAACGATTCCTGAGCAGTATGCAGATGCAAATTTCGCTATTTTACTTGGAGAGAAGAAAACAGAATTCAGAAGAGGGAAGAGAATCCCAGTGGATTTTGAAGAAACAATTGAGAGATATAAAGCAGTTGCTGGATATACAGAAAATGAAAAACAAAGAAATGCAATGCTCCTTTCTACTGCAGCAATGTATAGTACTATGAAACAATATGCAAAAGCAAATACCTATTGTGATTTCATTGTGGAAACTTCAAAAGAAGATCATACTGGAGTGCATAAAGCCCAAGAACTAAAAACAAATCCTCATTGGTTTCTCTTTTGGGATATGGTACATAACAAATAATAACAAAGTAAACCCTCTTTTTTCCAGAGGAGAGATGCTCTCTAAAAGTGGCAGCTCAAAAGAGCAGGAAAAGACTATCAAAAACTTTATAAAGCTGCTAAAAACTCTAAAACATGAAAAATGGCTGAACTACGATTTGTCATAAATGACACAAAAACAGGAAAAAGCTACCAGAAAGCTCTAGAAGACGAAAGTCTTGTAGGGAAAAGAATCGGAGAGACTATTGTGGGAGATTTCTTAGGTCTTGAAGGCTATGAATTACAAATTCGTGGTGGTAGTGATTTTGCTGGTTTTCCTATGCGCAATGACATTGAAGGTCCTATCAGGAAAAAGGCATTGCTTGGCTCTGGAGTAGGGGTAAAAATTGACAGAAAAGGTATGAAAAAAAGAAAAACTGTGTGTGGAAATCAAGTAACAATAAAAACAGCGCAACTCAATCTCTCTGTCAAAAAATACGGACCAAAACCTTTGGATGACATCTTTGGAAAAGATGCAAAGGCAGAATAGGCATTTCATCATAATTCCTAGAGGAATACGCCATGAAATATAAAACCAAAAGTGTTCTCATAGCTCGGAAAAAGGAATCCGGTGATGACTTTAGTCGTAGACCTTGTTTTATTAGTTTGTTTGACGAAAATAACCCTCATTTAAACACTCAGGGGCCAAAAGAAGTAGTCGAGTTTGAGAAGATACATAAAGTTGTCATTAAAGGCTTAAATATAGACTATCTTCTTCCAGGGAATGACATTGTGATAAATAATCTCACAGAGATTGAGATTGAAGTAAACAATGATCATGTCTATGTAACAGGCAAACAAGAATAAAACAAAAACGACTGATTTTTCTAGAGCTTTTGCACTAAAATAAAGCTAATTCTCCTGTGTCTTTTTGTTTGTATGCATGCGCTTTTCCTTTAACAAAAATAAACTCCCCAGTACATTCTAGAAGATCTTTTACTTCAGGAGAACTCATACCAAAAGCAAGAACTTCTGGATCTGCAAACATGTTTCGAAGCAAACCATCAAGACCTTCTTGTCCATAGCTCTCACCATTGTAATAATTAATAAGAATACCATCATGGGGGTTACTTGAATTTTAACATATTTCTCAGGGCAAAGAACATATACTTTTCCAGAACCTTTAATTCCTCTTTCAAAAATCTTATACACTAGATCTAAAGAGCTCATAACAAAATCCTAAAAAATATGCCTATTTAGGTCTTTCTCTTCACAGAAGGCTTTATAAACGATCAAAATTTTGTCCTTAACATGGCGCTAAAGGCAAAAGCAAAAACTCCTGAGGGAAAACAAGAAAAGAAAGAAATAAAAGAGCAGGAGCACCGACAGCCAGAGATAAGCATTGGTTTGGTAGGCCATGTTGACCATGGAAAGACAACCATAACAGAAAGATTCTCTGGAAAATGGACAGATACGCATTCTGAAGAAGTTAAGAGAGGAATTACGATTCGTCTAGGCTATGCAAATGCATCCTTCTACAAATGTGAAAAATGTAAAGCTTCGCAGGCATATGGGACAACAGAAAAATGTGCAAACTGTGAAGGCAAAGCAAAGCTTCTTCGTGCAGTCTCTTTTGTAGATGCACCTGGGCACGAAACACTGATGGCAACAATGCTTTCAGGCTCTGCAATCATGGATGCAGCTTTGTTATTAGTTGCAGCAGATGAGCTCTGTCCACAGCCACAAACAAAAGAACATCTTATGGCCTTACAAATCTCAGGTATAAAAAATATTATCATTGTACAAAATAAAATTGATCTTGTTGCAGAAGAGGATGCACTAGAAAATTACAAGCAGATTAAAGCTTTTGTGAAAGGCTCTATAGCAGAAAATGCTCCTATTATCCCTATATCCGCAAAAAATAATGTAAACATTGATCTTCTTATTCAAACAATAGAAGAACAATTTCTCACACCAAAAAGAGATCTCAAAAAATCTCCAATCATGTTTATTGCTCGAAGTTTTGATATTAATAAACCTGGAGTGCACTATACAAAGATTGTTGGTGGAGTCCTTGGTGGTGCATTAAAGCAGGGTATTTTCAAAGAAGGAGATGCAATTGAAATTCGCCCAGGAAGAAAGGTAGAAAGAGAAGGAAAAGTTTCTTGGCTTTCCCTAAATACTTCTATTGTAAAAATAAGAACAGGAAATGATGATCTTAAAGAAGCGCATCCTGGTGCATCTATTGCATTGCTTACTGCACTTGATCCAGCATTGGTAAAATCAGATTCCTTGACAGGAAATGTTGTTGGTCATCCAGGGCATCTTCCAGAAGTATATCTAGAATTACAACTAGTCCCACATTTGCTTGATCGTGTTGTGGGTTCAGAGAAAGAATTACAAGTTGAGCCAATTAAGAAAGGAGAAAATCTTATGCTCAATGTGAACTCTTCAACAACAGTAGGTCTAGTAACAGATTTGTCTAAAAATTATTTTACAGTAAAATTAAAACTTCCAGTATGTGCAGAAAAAACAGATAAAATTACAGTTTCTCGTCTTGTAGGTCATAGATTCCGATTAATCGGATATTGTACCATAAAATGAAAATTACTTTAGGAGGTCGTGCTGGTTCTGGAAAATCTACCATTGCAAAATTCCTAGCAGAGAAATATCATCTAAAGCATTATTCTACTGGTGATATGATGAGAGAAATAGCTATGGGGATGGGCTATACAATAGAAGCTTTTTCTTCTGTGACACCAGAAGAGATTGATAGAAAAGTAGATGAAAGAACTGAAAAGATTGGAAAAACAGAGGATAATTTTATTTTTGATAGTAGATTAGCATTCCATTTTATCCCTGATGCAATAAAAGTATTTTTAGATGTTTCTTATGAGGAAGGTGCACGAAGAATTTTTCTCAAACCAAGAAAATCTGAAGGAAAAGCAGAAACGGAAGAAGAGCTTGCACAAAGAAATAAAGAACGTTGGGAAACAGATAGAAAAAGATACATACAAAGATATAATTTAGATTTAGAGAAGAGAGAAAATTATGATGCCTACATCGATACAACAAAGCAAACAATGGAAGAAGTCATCCGAGAAGTGGAAAGAATTATATCATCACTACGAAAAGCATAAGAAAGCAATCAAAGAGCGTTTACAAGAGTTCAAGCAAGTTCGTGATGAAAAAAAAACATTCCGTGAGATATGTTTCTGTATCTTAGCAGCAAATACTTCCTCAAAAATGGCATCAAGAGTAATGAATGGAGTTGGTGAAGTAATCTTTACAGGCTCAGAGCAGGAGATAAGAGAGAGATTACATGCATTGAGCTGCCGTTTTTATAACAAAAGAGCAGAATATATTTTTCTTGCACGCAATGTCCCTATAAAATTTGAAAGAGACTATCTCGCAGAAAATATAAAGGGCTTTGGGTACAAAGAGAGTTCTCATTTCCTGAGAAATATGGGCCATAGCGACTATGCAATCTTAGACAAACATGTATTGAGGGCAATGCAAGAATTTGGCATTATAAAAAAAATACCAACCATGAATAAAAAGAACTATCTTATTTTAGAAAAGAAACTAAAACTTTTTTCAAAATATCTTAACATAAGTATGGATGAGTTAGATTTTGTGTTATGGTCAAGAAAATCTGGAGAAATATTAAAATGAGATCTATCCTTTATCTTAACCTCCTAGTCTCTTGTATGCCAAAACCAGAAATCAAGCAAGAGACTTCCATTTCTTTTTCTTTAGAGGAAGTCCAAAAAATAGTAGAGCTGCAATCTTGGTGCAAAGACCTTAATCATACATTTAGAACAAGAAATTTTATTTTCTCAGAAGAGCCCATTCTAGAAAGAGAAGATTTTTTTAAAGAAATAAAAGAGTATTTTCCTTTGAATTCCTATCCTGAAAGTCTAGAGAAGTGTATACAGGAATTGCAAGGCTATTAATCAAAAAGTACGCCACGGTTTAAAATTTTAGAAGGATCATATTTCTCTTTTAGATTCTTATATTTTATTTTTTTATCTAGGCTGACAAATCTTTTTCTTTTCATTCCAGTGCCATATTGCCCAACAATTTCTCCTCCAAGACTTTGAATAAAAGGATACATTTCTGAATGAAGCTTGGATCCTTCTCGAAGACAAGGATGGAGTATACGCAATTTCATATGTCCAAAACAAGGGACACCATTTTTCTGTGCCCAATGAAGAAATTTGGGTATTTGCTCCAGAGGGATTTTAGGATCTTCTTTCTGAGTATATTTTTTATTGACAAGCATATGCTGGAGTTTTTCTTTCATTTCATCAATTTTTTCTATCTCTTCAGAGTTTTTGATAAGTCCTGAATCATTTTTATATTCAACAAGCAAATGAAAGGCTTGCCCTAATTGTAAAAAATTGGAACAATAGTCATCAAAATATTCTATAGAAAGAACCTGTGGGTTTTTATCAAGAATAAGAACCTTATCCATCATTGCACTAAGAGTGTTAAATTTGAAAATGGAGACTGTTTTTTCTTGAGGCTCTTGTAGGAGTTTAAGTTTCGCACTGTAAATAATCCCTGTATTCCCTTCCATCCCAATAAAATCTTTTATTTGCGCACCAGAAACAAGTATTCTATCTCCTTTTCCTGTAATAACTTCTAGCTCTTCTACCCACTGTGCAATTGGGCCATAATACACATCAAGCCCATAACAATTCATTGCCAGCATTCCTCCTATTGTACAAACAGGGTGTTCCAAAGGCTTAATAGGAAAAATTAATTTTTTCTTTTCTAAGCTTCGCAAAAGATCACTAAGCAGGATACCACTTTCCACAACAACAAAATCTGAGCCCCATTCGAGAACCTTATGCAAGCGTGACATATCAACAACAACAGAACGTGTTGCTACACATGCTCCAAAAGTATTGCTTGCTGCTCCTCGTACACTAAAATGTGTACCATCACTGCTTCCAAATTTCAACATATGTATAATCTGTTCTTTGCTCGTTGGCCATACAACTGCTTGGCACTCACCTTCAAATTCTGAAGCATCTCTAGAATAAACCATTTTATCTACATCAGAATGGGAATATTCCTTTGGGCTAAAAATTTCTTGTAATTTCATACGCGATTTTGATAGAAAGATGCTTTATAAAAACTATGTTTCGAGAATGTATATGTTCTTTTTCCTTTAAAAATATGCTTTGATTATAAAAAACATAAATCTTTAAATAGACTCTTTTAATTTTCTTTTCATTTGGGGAGGTATCAAGATGGATAAGGATACTTTTTTAACAGAACATAAAGAAAATGTAAGGAGGAATAGAATGGCCCAATCAGGATTTTGGAAATGGAGTACTTTGCTACTTCTTGTACTTATGATTATAGGGGTTTACACGTATGGCTTACCTGGAAAAATGACTGAGCAATCTCAGGAACAGGCTTCAGAAAGAGCAGTAGCTTTTTTGAATGAAAATCTTCTCGCAGGTTTTGCAACAGCAAGTTTAGAATCAGCAACAGAAGAAAATGATCTCTATAAATTAGAGCTTGTAATTTCTTCAGAAACATCAGAAGAAAAAGAAAATGCAACATTGTATGTAACAAAAGATGGGGAACTACTTTTTCCAAGTGCAATTGATATAAGTGATTTTCAATCTGAAGAAACAATAACAGAAGAAGCAGATATTCCCTCAAGAGAAGCAAGTGGGGATCTCATCGTGGGAAATCCAAATGCAACCTTAAGCATTGTAGAATATTCTGATTTTGAATGTCCTTATTGTGGGCAAGTCTATTGGACAATGAAATTAATTCTTGATGCATATCCAGAAGATGTAAAATTAGTCTACAAAACGTTTCCCATTCCGAGTCATGAGAATGGACAGAAGGCAGCAGAAGCAGCAAAATGTGCAAATCTTCAAGGAAAATTTAATGAATATCATGATACACTCTTTGAAAATCAAGATTCTCTAAAAGAAAAGAACCTCAAACAGTATGCTGAAGATCTTGGCTTAGACACAGAAGCATTTGATGAGTGCCTTGATTCAGATGCAATGGCAGAAGAAGTTGCAGCTGATCAGCAAGAAGGAATTGCTTTAGGAGTCTCCAGTACACCAACCTTTTTTATTGGTGAACAAAGAATATCTGGAAATGAAAAATTTTCCACATTCCAAAAAGTGATTGAAGAGGAGCTTGCAAAAATTTCTTCTTAATTTTTTTCTTTTTTTTAAGAGCTCATATTTCCAATAAACACATGCCTTACACCAGAAATTCTTCGTAATCGTTTAATCAAATCCTGCAGATGCTCAAGACCTGCTGTTTCCATTTCAAAGCTGCATTCAACAAATTGGTCACCCATAGCTTTTGCATGTGCATGCTTAATGGAAGTACTTTGTGCAATGAGTGTATTGAGAATCTCTGCAAAGAGTCCTGTGCGATTTTCTGCATCAACTTTGATTTCAACAGTTCTTCCAATGCTATCTACCCATCGGACAGTAACTTTTTTTCTATCAGCGACTCTTCTTTTTACAGCACTACAGTCATTTCTATGGATATTCACTTTCCCAATGCTTCGTGAGAATCCAATAATCTTATCCCCTGGAGTAGGCCTACAACATTTAGAAAGTAAAATTTCTGGCTTTGACATACTATCTACATCAATAATCCATGCTTCTAATTCTTTTTTTATTTCTTCTTCTTTTTTGAAGCTTTGTACAGGAACTTTTTGTGTGAGGGTAATATATCTTTTAATTTTAGATGCAGCTTTAGAAGTCTTGACAATTTTTAGCCAATCTCGCGAGGGATGTTGATTTTTTGCAGTGATAATCTCAACTCTGTCTCCATTTCGTAAAGTTGCTCGTAGAGGAACAAAAAGCCCATTTACTTTTGCAGCGATGCATTTATCTCCAAGATCAGAGTGTACTCCATATGCAAAATCTAAAATCCCTGCACCTTTAGGAAGTTCAATAACTTTTCCTTTAGGCGTAAAAGTAAATATTTCATCTTCAAAAAAATCAATGTGCAGCATTTTTAAGAATTCTTTTGCATCTTCAGAATCTTTCTGTAGTTCATTAACTTCTATCATCCATTTCAATTTCTGATCAAATTCATTATCAGAGCCATGGCCTTTGTATTTCCAGTGTGCAGCAATACCTTGCTCTGCAATTTCGTGCATTTCTTCTGTTCTGATTTGAATCTCTACAGGTTTATTCATAGGTCCAATGACCACAGTATGTAAAGATTGATACATATTTGATTTTGGTGTTGCAATATAATCATCAAATTCTTTAGGGATTGGTGTCCAAATATTGTGAATAATTCCTAGAAGCTCATAACAGTGTCGTACAGTATCTGTAATAATTCGTAATGCACTCAGATCATAAATTTCTTCAAAACTTTTATTTTTTTTATACATTTTTCTATAAATACTGTAAATATGTTTTGGTCTTCCAGAAATATCACAGCTAATTTTTGTCCCTTGTAACTCCTCTTGGAGGAGACGTTTAATCTTTGCAATTTCTTTTTCTCGTTCTTTGTGGGATTGCTGTATTTTTTTATTTATATCAACATAAATATCTGGGTGTAGCTGTTCAAATGCAAGGTCTTCCATTTCCCATTTGATACTTGCGATACCCAGTTTGTGTGCAATAGGTGCATAGACTTCTAAAGCATCACTGGCAATTCTCTGCCTTTTTTCCTCTCGAAAAACACTAATAGTCCGCATATTATGCAATCTGTCTGCAAGTTTGATTAAAATAATACGAATATCTTTTACAGAAGCAAGAATAACTTTTCGAATAGTTTCTGCATGATAATCCTCTCTGGAAAGGTTCTTTAAAGTTTTAATTTTTGTCATCCCTTCAACAATCTGTGCTATTTCTTTTCCAAATTCATTTGTAATGTCTTTTTGAGTGAATTCTGTATCTTCTACAACATCATGAAGCAGTGCTGCAGCAATAGTAACATCATCAAGTTTCAAATCCGCAAGAATACATGCAACATGCAGTGGATGTTCAATATAGGCCTCTCCAGTTGCTCTCCTCTGTCCTTCATGTGCTTTTTCTGCAAAGGCATAGGCTCTCTTGATTAAAGGAAAATCAGGCTTTTTTTCATATGCCTTCAATTTTTTAATGAGATCAGAGAACTGCATAGCCAAAAAAAGAGCCAAAAAACCTTTAAAAATCTGTGGGTGAGAGAATATTTAACCCTAGTCGATAGTTTTTTATAGAAATATCCCCTAACCAGAAAGATGAGAGAAATAGCTGACACAAACATTCTAAAAACATTTTGCGAGCATTTTTGTTCAATTGTAGATAAATACTGTAAATATATCATTGTTTCCGGGTATGTAGCAATAGCTTCTGGTCGTTCAAGGGGAACAGAGGATATAGATATGATTATAGAACATATTCCTTTGGAGACTTTTAGGAAGCTACATGAAGAGCTTCTAAAAGAGAATTTTATTTGTGTACAAGATCTAGAAGCAGAAGAGCTCTATAAGGATTATTTAGAAGAAAAAACAAGTATTCGTTACCATAAAAAAGAACAATATTTGCCTGAGATGGAAATAAAATTTGCAAAAAATCCACTAGATAATTATCAAATAAAAACAAGGCAGAAGATTCCTTTCACTCAAGTAGATGTATGGTTTAGCTCCATTGAAATGAATATTGCATTTAAAGAAGAATATTTAAAAAGTGAAAAGGACTTAGAAGATGCAAAGCATTTGCGATTGATATATAAAGATCAAATAGATGAAGAAAAGATAAGTGGTATAAAGCTTTTGATAAGAAAATGGAAACTAAATTAGATCCTTCACGTTTGGAACAAATAGAAAGATGGGCAAAATATATAAAAGATAATCCAGAGACTTGGAGAGAGCAACATACAAGGTTTCTTAATGATCAGTTTGAAATGGCGAATGCTGCTTTAAAAAGAATTGAAGCTATGCCTGGTGGAAAAGAAAAAATAGCTAAACTAAAAACAATAAAAAGCTCTAGGCGATAGTTTTTTAAATCTCTTCTCTTCCCATTTTCCCATGAAAATTACGATCATTGGTTGTGGAACAACAGGAAATGCAATCATTCCCCTCCTCAATGGGAAAATCACCCTTATAGATAGAGATATCGTAGAAGAAAAAAATCTCTCAAGACAAAAACTTTTTACAAAAAAAGATATAGGAAAGCCCAAAGCAGAGGTTCTTGGAAAAAGATTCAAATATGCCTATAAAGATATAGATCTTGATTATGAAAATATTTCTTTTTTGAAAAAAGCAGATCTTGTTATTGATTGTACAGATAATTTAGAAACAAGATTTCTCATGAATGAGTTTTGTACCAAAAATAAAATTCCCTGGATTTACACGGGAATAGTAGCTTCTCGTGCTCGAATGATGTCCTTCACAGGCAATTTTTGTTTTCGTTGCATTTTTTCTGAAGTAAAAGGCTTAGAAACATGCACGACAGCTGGTGTGGATCTTTCTCAGGCGCAACTATTAGCAAAAATAGTGCAAAAAGAAGTGGAAAGAATCTTTTCAGGAAAGAAATCCTCTGGTCTCTGGGCAAATGGAGAATGGATAAAGGTGCAAAGGAATCCTTCTTGTCCCGTGTGCAAAGGAAATTATTTCTATCTTCAAGGAAAAAAAGAAAGGCCTATAAAATTTTGTGGTTCTTCTCGCTACCAATTTAAAGGAGATTTTGATTTCAATTTAATAAAAAAAAGATTGCATGGGAAAGGAAACAGTTTTGTCTACAAAGATTTTTATATTTTTAAAGAAAGAGTTTTAGTAAAAGCCAATTCAGAGAAAGAAGCAAAGAAAAAATTTACAGAGATTATTGGAGCTTGAGTTCTTTTTTAATTTTTCTCACAGTTTCTCGCATAGATTTCAACTGAGCAAGCATTGGATTACTATGGTCTTGGAGTTCTTGAATATAATTATAAAGGTCAAGCATACCATAACTATTTCCTGTTCCCGCTACTTGATCAATTTTTTGTGCATGCTCCATAACCCAAGAAAGATAATTTAATCCTTGGCTTGTTTTTGCAGTAATAATTTCTGCGCGAAGAGCTTTCATATCAACTCCATGGTGTTTTTTGAAATCATCTAGAAGATCCTTATTAATTGCTGGAATAAATACTCTGAGCAAAGATACCAGCCGGTCTTTTAATTCCTTAGTTCTTTCCAATCCTTCTACACCTGATCGTAATCTTTCAAGCTCTCGCATTTGGGTCATAAATTCCCCATAGAGAGAAACTGAAATTTTATGTTCCATATCCTTTGTTTCAAGATAGGATTGTATCTCTCGAAGTCTATTTGCAACAGTAACATAATTGGTTAATTCACTAGAGTTGATCAAATAATACAGATAAGTTCCAACACTAACCCTATTTGATAGCCATCCTTTTCCGGGAAGTCGAATAGTTCTAAGCAAAGTGTCTATATGATCAAATTCCTCTTTAATTTCTTCAACTGCTCGTACTGATTTCCCACCAACAATCAAAAACGGCCCAAATATTTTTTCTATTTTCTGCATAGGAAGAGTAACTTTGATATATGCTTCAGTAGTATCAGGAATATTTCCAGAAATATTCCATGTAAAAACTCCTCGATCAAAAACAAGTCCAAGATTACTCATGAGCTGGTAAGGACTACTATCTTTTCCTATTTTAGAATACACGAGCATTTCTGTTCTCAAATCTTTAGGTTCTAATCTCCATTTAACTTCTACCTTTGTTCCTGCTTGAATTTTTTGATTTTTTGTGAGAGAATAAAGCTCAATATCAATAGTAGCTACAGAAGAAGATGGTGGTGGAGTAGTATTTTTTTTCTTAATCGCAAATTGTGAAGAAAGAATAGAATCTAAAAGTTCGGATGCAGAACTCACAATATTCAAAGCAATATAACAATCATCAGAATCAATATTTTTTGTTTTGTCTCCTGGAAAAACAAATTCTTTTTGATCAGGAGGAACAACAGCAATGATTTTAAAATATTTTAAATCACTTTTTCCTTGGGAAGAAAAAGCGATCTGTATTTGATCACCTGGATAAAGTTCTCCTTCTGTAATATGAAAGCGAATGGGAAGATCATTGCCAGGCTGAATGCTAGGAATGTCTGCATCAAACGCAATTCCTACAGTTTCTTTCGTAAAAAGATCTGCAGGCACAATAATTCTTTGCACAACAGGAATAACTCTGCCATCAGCTCTTCGCAACTCTTGCACAAATTCTACAGTTCCAGGTCCAGGAATACTTTGTCCTTTGATAGATTTCCCATTAAAACGAACATCCTCAGAAAGTTCTACTATGCTATTTTTATCGTCTTCTGCCATCTTAAAGTGCTCGAGATACAGGCCCTCCTAATCGTGATCGTGGAGGATGGAAAGTAATATCAATAGTTCCTGTTCGTGTAGTATAGCCACCTGCAGCAACCTCAATATCTAAACGATGTACTTCACTTCCTCCTCGTACAAGCACTCTTCCTAAACGGATACGTAATTCTGTTGCTAATTGTCCAGTATTGTTTGTCCTGTATGGCCCTGCTCGATCAAAGAGCACAGAGTTTGCATGTGTATCAGTAATGCGAATAACTGCACCAGTAACAGGATTTCCTGTACTATCATCAAGGACAACAAAATTCATGAGCATATATCTATTTGAAGTTGTTGGTTCAGGAACCCAGTTCACAGTCACACGCAATGCAGGCGCAGAAAGTGTTTGTATAATAAAAGGAATTACTACTGGTGCAACAAATCCTGGATCTGGTCGTATCGCTAAGCTAAATGGATAACGCTGTACATTTGTAGCGATAAATCCTGCACTATGTGGCGCACCTGTTCCACTCAAAGTTCCTATGCTATTCGTAAGCGTAAAACCAGTTCCTCTTACTGGACTAAAAGTAACTGTTCCACCAACAGGATTTCCACTTGCTCTATCAGTAACTTGCACATTGAAAGTAATAGTTTCATTTGTCTGAGCTCGATAAATATTCCCAGTCGCAGGCAAAGGACTTCCTGTATCATCTAAAATTTCAAGATTGACATCAACTGCAGAAAGAGCTTCTATTGTAACAATTAATGGAATACTAACAGGCCCTTGATAGCCTCTTTCCTGTACGACAATAGTAAAGGGAGCATCAACATTTCTTGTAATCCCTAAAGGTGCAGTAAAAGGATAATAATACAATCCCGTTCGTGCTGCTCTTCCTCCAACCGTGCTTGTCCCTGCTCTTCCTGTAGCAAGAGAAGTTCTGCCACCGCCAGTACCTTGGAAAATTTCTACACCAGCATTGAGAGCTCTTCCTGCAGCGTCGCTAATTTCTATTTCAATAATTCCAGTCATACCTGAACGGAAAGGTGCCACAGGACCGCGAACAGCAACATTCAATGTAGGAAGATCTTCAACTTCCATATCAAGATATGCAACTGCATTATTGTATCCTGTCATTCTTGCTTCAATAACAAATCTCTGCACCCCAATTTCTGCTGCTGTTGGAGTAAAAGTTCCAATATATTGTCCAGCTCCTCGTCGCACAGGACTGGTGACATTCGTTGCAGGAGTAATGCTAAGAGTAGCAGTGTCAATCATTCGTGCAGGTAATGCTCCAGCAACTCTCACAGACAATTCTATATCTACTCGTTGTCCAACACGCACAGGAATAGCTGGAGTCCCGCTAACAAGTGTTCTTCCTACTCTTCCTGCAACATTGAAGATTTCTAAATCTTCTATTCGAGGATTGTTTACAGTAATTGCACCAGGGATAGGAGCAGGAGCATTGTATCCAGGAGCAGTAACAGTAACAATAAAATTATACGTGCCAGCTGTGGGAAAGGGATTTGTTCTAAGTGTAAGTACAGCAGCTCTTGCAGCAGCACCGCCTAATGTTGTCCCTCGAAATGGTCCTATGCCTGGATTTCTAGGAAAAACAACTTCAACAGCTGCGCCATTCACGCCAGCTCCTGTGATACCATCCTCAACTTCAACAACAATGTCTGCAGCATTTCCTACATCAACTGCAGCTACAGCAGGAACAGCAACAAAAAGATCTTGTGCAGTGCCAATCGTAATCTCTGCATCAGGGATAACAATGCCTGGGTTTAAATCAGGATGCGTAATTTCTACATGTAACCGTGCACGGCCCGCAACATTTGGAGCAGTATACAATGTGCGAAGCATTCCTCTTGCATCTGTAGCCCCTGTTGTTGGAGCAATAATTCCATTATTCACACGAAGCACAGTAATGTTTGCTGCATCCAAACGAACATTTCTCAAAAGTCCTCTTCTTCGGTATGCAGTAAAAATAAAGGGTGTTGTACTTCCTTCATTCACAAAAATTATTCCAGGAATTCCCGCAGCAAGATCTCCTACAGTATTTCTTCCCACTTGTAGGTTGAGAATAAGATCTGCATTTCCTAAAGGCGTTCGAGGTCCTCTTCCTCCAAATAATCCACGCATCCAATTCCATAATCGTATGAGAACAAATCCAATACTACCAATGATATATCTCCAAAGATCCCAAAAAAGAAATCGTACAATTCTCCAAATAACTTGTCTAAATCCAGGAAATCTATAGAGAAGATAAATAAAAAGAATAACAAGTGCGAGAATCCCTAACCAATAAAGACTTTCAAAAAGTACTCCTAATAATCCCCTAGGTAAACCCACTCTTAAAAGACCACCAAGCAAAGCTCCAAGCAATGCAATCCCAAGAACAAGAAGAAGTCCTCGTCCCCAAGAGTTCCCAAATGCTCCACCAGCTCCAGTTCCTCCTCGTAACCTTCCAAAAAGAAGAAAGAGTAGTCCAAGGACAATTCCTATAAGAAGAAAAACAAAAAAAGGTCCTAAACTTCCAAAAAAGAAATAATGAATATCAGAAAAGAGTTCATCAAAAAATCCACCTAAACCAGGAGTACTTCCAAGTCCAGCACCAAATGCATCTGTAGAACCTAAAGCAAACCAAAGAATAAGTGTGGCAATAGTGGCAAGAATAGTTCGTGCCCAAGAAAATTTTCCATCTTCTTGTTTTACAAATATTGAACTGAGTTTATAAAAAATAATAGAAGGCGCAATGGCCATAATCACCCAACCAAAGCCTTGAACAATACCATCTGGCGTAAAACGAAGAGTAAAAAAAGAGAGAAGCAGAGCAAACATATTTGCAAGGTTTGCTTGTTCTTTTTTGAACACTGTTTCTTTAGAAACTTTGACAAAAATAATGAAAACAAGCATTGCATAAGCAACTTTCAAAAAAAGAATACTTTCATTGCTCGTGCCAAAAATGAGATCTAAAAAAGTCTCTGCGGCAAAAACATTGGGAAGAGAGAGAAGCAACACTAAGCTAATCAGTCCAAATAAACCTCTTTTCATTCCTGAACTTTAGACTTCTTATATATATAAACCTTTTTGTAAAATATCACGTCTTTTCTTTTTTAAAATCTAAAGAAAGCGAATTAATGCAAAATCTTTTTCCTGTAGGCTTTGGTCCATCATCAAAGACATGTCCAAGATGCCCACCACATTTTTTACAAAGAACTTCAATCCTATGCATGCCTTGGTTTGTATCTTTTTTCAACTCTACATTTCCTTCAGCAGCAAAAAAACTAGGCCAGCCACAAGCAGAATCAAATTTTGTTTCAGAAGAAAAAAGAGCAGCACCACATGCAGCACAAATATATTTTCCTTTGCCTTTATTGTACAAATACTTCCCAGTAAAGGGGAGTTCTGTTCCTTTTTCTCGAAGAATATGATACTGTTCTGTACTAAGTTTCTTTTTCCAGTTCATACAAAAGAAAAGCCTTAAAAATATTATAAACTTTTCCCGCGCATGCAAAAGAGAGAAAATAAAGTCAAAGATGAAATTTTTATTGTAGGAAGGATAAGAGAACAAACAAAAGGCTTGTATTTTTATCCTAGAGCAATAAGAATGTTTATTTTCAATGAAAAAGAAAAAGTCTTAGAAATAGGAGGGGATAATAAAGCACTTATCATAAGGCGTTGGGGGACGTATCCTTCTGATGATACCATTTATGAAGTTCTTTCTCAAATAGAAGACAAAAATATCTTGATAAAAGATCATATCCCTCAAACAGTACGATATAGGCCTGCAAAGTTTTTTATATACTATGGGGAAACTATTTAAAGAATCTTTTTACTCCCATTCTATGTTTGAAATAAAAGAATGCAAAAGCAAAGGTGGCTATACAGTAAAGCCCCTAAATAATTTAAAATTAGACTTTGCAAAAATAAAAAAGAATTTCAAAATTATTTTTGATAGTCCCATTGCTTTAGTTATTCAAGAAGATGGAGTAGAAATAGTAATTCATAAATATGGTGAACTCTTAGTAAAAAAATGCAAGGATCTGAAAAAGATAGAAGCACTTGCAAAGAAGGTATATGCATGAAAGTCTATTATGATCGAGAAAATAAAGAGTATACAGTAAAAGCAAAAAATATCCAGGATATGTTGAAAGAATTAAAACTAAATAAAAATTCTGTCATTGTTGTCGTTAATGGTATGGTAGTTACCGAAGAGTATGCCTTGAAAACAAAGGATAAAATAAAAATTCTCTCTGTGGTGTCTGGAGGATAAGCTTTATAAAGCCATTCTCTCCCAAAAAATCTATGTGTAACAACTGCCCAAAAAATCCTGTATACAAATTACACTCTGGAGAACAGTTATGCCAAAATTGCTTCTTCAAATACTTTGAAAAGAAAGTACGGAAAACAATTCGTGTGTACAAGCTTGTAGAAAAAAAAGATGAAATCGCAGTAGCAGTCTCTGGAGGAAAAGATTCTTTGACAGTTTTAGATATTTTATATAATATTTACAAAGAAAATAAAAAGATTACTCTAAAAGCTTTGATGATTGATGAAGGAATCAAAGGGTACAGAAACGAATGTATCGCACCAACAAAAAAATTTTGTAAAGAAAGAAAGATTCCTTTAGAAATTGTTTCCTATAAAAAAGAATTTTCTTTTGATTTAGATCAAGTGGTAAAAGGAAGAAAACCCTGTTCTGTTTGTGGTGTGCTCAGAAGAAGTCTTCTCAATAGCTATGCAAAAAAATTACAAGTAAAAAAACTTGCAACAGGGCATAATCTTGATGATGAAGCACAAACAATTATTATGAACCAATTTAGAAAAAATATAGGTGCTTCAGCACGTCTAGGCCCAATGACAGGAATAGAAGATCATGAAGCCTTCGTTCGTCGAATAAAACCTTTATATTTTATGTCTGAAAAAGAAATTATGACCTATGCATTTCTAAAAGGAATTGTCAGAGAGTTTAATGAGTGCCCTTACAATAAAGAAAGTTATCGAAATCAAGTGCGAGAAATGCTCAATAATTTTGAAGAGCTTTATCCGGGAACAAAGCATTCTATTGTCAGTTCTTTCATGGAAATACTTCCTGCATTACAAAAACAAGAGAAAAAAGGAAAAATAAAATACTGTATGAAATGCAAAGAGCCAAGCTCTCAAGATGTCTGCCAAAAGTGTGCAGTCTTAGAGCAACTCAAACTTCCCCAATAATTTTTCTAGTTCTCTATTCATTTCTGTAGTATCACAAAAGCCAAGGAAATCCCTATTAAAGCTGTACCATTGTTCTATTTCTTGTTTAAAAAATGGACTCAGTTTGCTTGTCATCACTCTATCAAAAAGAATGTCATAGACATTTTGTAATTCTTGTCCATACAATTCTTTTGCTTCTGCACTAAGAAAATGCAAATATCCTAGATGCAATTCTAATTCTTTTGCCTTTGCATAATAAAATGCAATAGGGTTTTTTGCAACAATGGGTGTTGCTTCTACATCACAGTGGTTTTCTAACATTTTTCCTCCTTCTATAGCTCTCGCTACATTGTTTTACTTTCTTACAGTGCCGGAGACGGGATTTTCCGTGCAGGGCACTTTTGAGCCCGTGAAACACGGTGTAAGTGTTTGTTGGTTTTATCCAGCCTTTTTCTTTTTGTAAAATTTATATTCTCTAAATACTTTGTAACACCCATGCTGGGATTTGAACCCAGAAGTCTTGGGAGACTGAGGTTGTCTCTGCCCCTTAGTTCCTCTGGTGCTAAGGGTTTTGAGACCTCTGCCCTACCGGATTAGGCAACTGCAGCACAAAATACTTCTAAGAAAACTCTTTTAATAAAACTTCACCAAAAAATTCCGAAAGATTTCCGAAAAAAGTCTTTTTTTTCGAAAGATTTTCGCTTTAGAGAAGGAGAAAGGAAAAGACGCTAAGAGGAAGATTTAAAAACATAGTATTTTTCATGCTTACTATGAGTCTGTAGCTCAGCTTGGATAGAGCGATAGGGTTGAAAGATCCCGCTAAAGCCTTCTAAGCTATAGGTCGCGGGTTCAAATCCCGCCAGACTCGCTTATACTTTAAACAAAGTATCTATTTTAAATATCTTCTCACAACAACACTTATAAAGCTCTACTTTCTTTTTTCTTCTATCTGCAGGCGTAGCCAAGCGGTAAGGCAAGAGGCTGCAACCCTCTCATGCGCAAGTTCAAATCTTGCCGCCTGCTCCATTATAATCTTTTTTATCTAATTTCATAAAAATTTCTTTTCTTGTTTTTTTTGTAATGCGAAAGCCTAAAGATGTATACAAATGAAGAGCAGGAATATTTTTCTGAAAAACACAAAGGCGAAGAGTATCTAATTGTAATTTCTGAAAACCATAATCCAAAAGCCATTGGAAAGATTTTTTTCCAAGGCCTTTCCCATGATATTTTTCTTCTCCTATAAGAATAAATAAATCTGCACTTTTCTTTGTAATATGAGAAAGTCCCATAAATCCAATGGGGTGAGAATAAGAATAAATAGTAAAAAATTTTTTATGTGGTGATTTGAGATAGTTCTGAAACCAAATTTTTTCTTTTTGGATAGTTGTGCATTCATTTGTATCTCGAAGATAGCTATTGACATGAGGATTATTCAGCCATTGTACTCGTAAAGGAATATCTGAAACGAGATGTCTTCTGATGTGAATCATCCTTTAGTATAATAACAAGAACTTTAAAAATATTCCTCAAAACAAGAACTTACAGTTTAAAAGAAAAAAGAAAACTTCAAAAAGGAAGAAAACCTTACAAGACTAATGAAAGAAAAAATTGTAATGCTTTTTGGCTTTCGCAAAGGAGGAAAATCTTTTGATACATATTCTCTCCACTTTATTCTTATAGCTCTCGCACTTATTATCATTGCAACATTCTATGAAGTCTACGCTTTGGAAGAGGGGGTATATTCTTTCTATTGGCTTGGTGCTCTGCTCTTTCTCATAGGCGCGATCATACGTACAACTGCACGAATACAATTAGGAAAATTATTTACCTTTAATGTAAAAATTCTTGACGATCACAAAGTAAAAAGCGATGGTCTCTATGCGTATATGCGGCATCCAGGCTACACTGGCATGCTTATAGAAGTGATTGGCTGGTGTATTTTCTTTCAAACATGGCTCGGAACTCTAGCAACAATTATTTTTCTAATACCATCCGGATATTATAGAATTAAAGTTGAAGAAAAAATATTAGAAGAGACATTTAAAGAATATGGTGAATACAAGAAAAAAGTAAAAGCCTTGATCCCAAAAATATTCTAGTAAACCTTAAAAAGAAATAGCTCTTCTAAGAGAGAGTGAAAAAGAGTTCTCCTTTTTTTACAGAAGAGAAAAGATATCTAGGTTCAATAGTCCTAGGCATGAATGATGCCTTGGTAGAATTGACAGGAGCCTTAGCTGGTTTAACCTTGGCTCTGCAAAATACCAAAATTATTGCCTTAGTTGGCTTAATCACAGGCATTGCAGCATCTCTTTCCATGGCAAGCTCTGAATATTTTTCCAGAAAAACAGAACGTTCAAAAAGAAAACCTTTACTCGCTGCTTTCTACACGGGCTCAGTCTATTTTTTAACCGTACTTATTTTAATTTCTCCTTTCTTTCTTTTTTCAAATGCTTTGTTAAGTTTATCTTTTACTGTACTCAACGCTTTATTGATTATAGCTGCGTTTACCTATTATATTTCTTACATCCAAAATATTTCTTTTAAGAAAAGATTTTTTGAAATGGCTTTGGTAAGTTTAAGCATTGCACTATTAAGTTTTGTCATAGGATATCTTTTACGAATATGGATAGGTGTGGAGATATAGAAAAGCTTTTTAATGGAGAAGCTCTATCCTAGAATATAAATATTGTAAAAGAGGTGAAAGAATGAATCATAAAGGAATAGGCTGGATACAAATAATAGGTGGATTTCTTGCATTGCTTACTTCCGGTGGAATTGGCTATAATGGCATGATGGGAATGATGGGCTTTACAAGCGGATATAGTATGATGAGCTACGGAAGTGGTATTTCTGTAAGTATCATAGCAATAGTTCTGATTATAATGGGAGTACACCATATAACAGAAAAAAAATCAAAACGATAAAAGGAGAAAAAAATGAAACAAAATCTTGGAAAAATTGACAGAGTTTTACGCTTTGCATTAGCTTTTTGGTGGTTAGGCCCATGGGCATTGCGATATGGCAATAGTTGGGTAAATTGGCTCATCATTGTAGTTGCTTGGATAGCACTTATAGAGAGCTTCTGGGGCTATTGTTGGCTTCATGATGTACTAAAAATACACAATAAAGAGTAAACGCAACTATTAAAAACTCCTATTATTTCTTTTTTTTATGAATAATAGGCATATAGGAGCAGTATTACTGGTAGTTGCTCTTTTTATAGGAATTTTCCTTTTTGTAACAAAACAACAAGAGGATATATATCTGGATAAAATCATAGAAGAACAAGGTGGTGTTTGTTATGTCGATGGAATATGTGTGCATGATCAACAGTTTATCAAATATTTTCTAGGGGGGTTATTGGCAGTAGTAGTGGCCTTTTCTGGAGCTTATCTCCTCTTTTTTGACAAGTCTCAGAAAATGCTTTTGCAGCAGCACAAAGAAGTTGCTTCCGCATTAAAAGAAGCAAAAGAAAAAGATGTCTTCCAAGCATACCTTGCAGGCTTTTCTGAAGAAGAACAAAAAGTGTTGAAAGCAGTAAAAGAACAAGAAGGAATCCAGCAATCTACGTTGAGGTATAGAATAAATATGCCCAAAACCTCTTTATCATTGCTTTTGAAGTCTTTAGAAGAAAGAGAAATTATTACAAGAAAAGAGCATGGAAAGACCAATGAAATATTCCTGGTAAGAAAATTCTAAAAAGCAATTATAAACGATAAGGGACGAAAATTATGGATTTTAAGCATATCTCTAAACCAATATCTAAGAGAAACATTTTATATAGATGATATCCTTTTCTAGCAATATGAAAAAACTTTCTTTAAAAGTTGAAGGCATGCACTGTAAAAGTTGTGAAGTGCTAGTCAAAGAAGAACTGGAAGACGCAGGTGCAACGGACGTTCAAGTCTCTGTAAACAAAGGAACAGTAGTTGCAACAATAGATGAAAAAAAGATCTCCGAAACAAAAGTAAGGCAAATCATTGAAAAAGAAGGATATAAAGTGAAATGAAAGTAAAAATCTATGTTCCTGATATGGAATGTGACTCCTGTAGCACACTATTAAAAAAAAGATTTGAAAAATTAGAAGGCATAGGATCAATAAAATTTTCAAGTGAAGCTGTAGATATTTCTTTCGAAGAGAATAAACTTTCTACAGAAAAATTATTGCAGACAATTCGAGATGCAGGATATAGGGCTGATATCCATCCATTTGAGAAAAAAAATTTAGCGGAAAGAAAACGTGAATTTTTAGAGAAGAAAGTAAAATATGAAATGGAATACAGGCTTCTCAAATATTCTCTAGCTATCTTTTTTATACTGGGATTTTTAGAGCTTATAGCCTATTTTCTGTACTTCAAGAATATTCCTTTTTTTGTAGAAAAATATAGGTGGTGGTTATTATACCTAAATATAAGCATTGCAAGCTTGAGTGCAGCACTTTGGCATTTCCTCTCGTATAAAGCACGCGTAACCTGTATGCTCGGTATGATGATAGGCATGACCATGGGAATGCAAACAGGCTTAATGCTCGGTTCAGTTTTTGGTGCAACCAACGGTTTATTCATTGGTTCTCTTGTCGGTCTTATTTTAGGAGTAACTGCAGGAGTATTGACAGGAAAATGTTGTGGCATTATGGGAATAATACAAGGTCTGATGGCTGGTCTTATGGGGGGAATCATGGGTCCAATGACAACGCTCATGTTATTCTCAGATCATTTACTTTGGTTTATGCCCTTATTTATGGCTGTAAATCTTGTTATTGTGTGGGGCTTTTCTTATATGATCTTTGAAGAGATGGTAGAAAATAAAGAAGTAACAAAAGCACCTATATCTTTTTTCAAGCTTACACTCTTTAGTATAGTAATCACAGCAATTTTAGTGATGGTTATGGTATTTGGAATAAAATCACCTTTGGTGGGAGGATAAAAAGTGAAAACAAGCACATACATAATACTTTTTATTGTAGTAATAGGACTCATCTGGGTATATTACAGCGGGGATGGGAACGCATCAGAAGTTCCTGTAACTGCTGATAGCTATGCAACAATTGCAGAAGATGGCTACCAAAATATTCAATTAAGGTATGGAAAATCTGGCTATTCTTTTAATTATGTTCTCAGCCCAAACATAGTAAAAGTAAATCAGCCAGTGCGTATAACGGCAGATGCAAATTCTTTGCGGGGTTGTTATCGGTATGTGCAAATTCCTGCCTATGGACTAAGTAAGTTCATAACAAGCAGTGATAGTGTTATAGAATTTACCCCTACAAAAACAGGAGAAGTAGTCATTACTTGTTCTATGGGTATGGGTGTAACATATTTGACAGTCGAGGAATAAAAAAATGAAAAAAACAAATCTACAAATTTCCGGAATGCATTGTGCAAGCTGTGCAACAATAATTACAAAAGCATTAACAAAAGTGGAAGGGGTAAAAGATGCTTCTGTAAATTACTCTACAGCTTCTGCATCAATAAAGTTTGACGAAGGTAAAGTGGATGAATCAGTATTAATAGGAGCAATAAAAGCAAAAGGTTACGGTGCAACGCCTTTACAAGAAGGAACAAATCTTGCAGAGGCACAAATGCAGCTTCTGCAAAAAGAAAAAAAAGAGTATAAAAAAATGTTTCTTATTGGACTTCTCTTTTCTATTCCACTCCTTGCATTAATGATCCTTGAATGGTTTAATATAGAAGTCTTTAGTGAGATTTTTCATCATTATTTTGTGTGGGTTCTTGCAACACCTGTACAGTTTTATGTAGGCTGGCAGTTCTATAAAGGCACGTATCATGCATTGAGAAACAAATCTGCAAACATGGATACCCTGATTGCTTTAGGAACGACTGCAGCATATGTGTACTCTGCATTCGCAGTGCTTTTCATGCCTTCTCTGGGGCAGTACTTTGAAGTCTCTGCAATTCTTATCACTTTAGTTGTTTTAGGAAAATTTTTAGAAGCAAATGCAAAAGGAAAAACCTCTGAAGCAATTAAAAAACTCATTGGTCTAAGCCCAAAAATGGCAACAGTAGTTCGCCATGGCAAAGAAATCAAAATTGCTATAGATGAAGTACAGTTAGGAGATACGATTCTTGTCAAGCCTGGAGAAAAAATCCCTGTTGATGGTGTTGTTTTGGATGGACATTCTTCTGTTGATGAAAGTATGGTCACAGGAGAAAGTATTCCAGTAGAAAAAAAGAAAGGGGATTCTGTTATTGGAGCAACAATAAACAAGCATGGATCTTTTACTTTTAAAGCAACAAAAGTTGGAGCGAACACAACGCTTTCAAGAATTATCAAGCTTATAGAAGATGCACAAGCATCTCGAGCACCGATTGAAAGGTTTGCAGATATGATCTCTGCATACTTTGTTCCCATTGTTATTTTCATTTCCTTTTTAACTTTTGTAATCTGGTTCTCCATTTTAGGAGCAGCATTCTCTTTTGCAATGATTGCAGCAGTCGCAGTCCTTGTCATTGCTTGTCCTTGTGCATTAGGATTGGCAACACCAACCGCTATTATGGTAGGGACGGGAAAAGGCGCACAACAAGGAATTCTCATTAAAGGGGGAGAAGCATTAGAAACTGCACACAAGCTCAAATATCTTATTTTTGATAAGACAGGAACAATTACAAAAGGGACACCAGAACTTACAGATATTGTTACAGTAGAAAAAATTTCAGAAGAAGAAATTTTGAAAATTGCAGCATCAATAGAAAAGGGATCAGAACATTCCTTGGCTGAAGCAATTGTCAAAGCTGCAGAGAAGAAGAAAGTATCTCTCATGAAAGTTTCTCAGTTTAAAGCAATTCCAGGGTATGGAATTGAAGCAAAAATTGCAGCAAAAAAATATTCCTTTGGAAATCAAAAACTTATGACAAAAGAAGGAGTTTCTGTAACGAAACATCTAACACAAATACATCGTTTAGAAGAAGAAGGAAAAACAGTCATGCTTCTTGCATCAGGAAAAACACTTCTTGCGCTCATCGCAGTTGCAGATACGATAAAAGAATCTTCTCCAGAAGCAGTGAAGCAGTTGCACGAATTAGGTTTGGAAGTCTATATGATCACTGGAGACAATGAACGAACAGCAAAAGCAATTGCAAAACAAGCAGGAATTAAACATGTCTTTGCAGAAGTACTTCCAGAAGACAAAGCAAACTATGTGAAAAAATTGCAAGAGAAAGGAAAAGTTGCAATGATTGGCGATGGAATAAATGATGCACCAGCACTCGCACAAGCAGACATTGGTATTGCAATGGGCTCAGGTACAGATGTTGCAATGGAATCTGGCTCTATTGTTCTGATGAAAAATGATTTGCTTGATGTTCCGAGGGCAATTAAACTTTCCAAATATACAATGAGCAAAATAAAACAAAATATGTTTTGGGCTTTGTTTTACAATGTCTTAGGAATTCCTATTGCTGCAGGAGTTTTATTTCCTTGGACAGGATGGTTGCTTTCTCCTATTATTGCGGGAGGAGCAATGGCTTTAAGTTCAGTTTCTGTTGTCACAAACTCTCTTTTATTAAAAGGAAAAAAGCTATGACTAGCACAAAAAATATCCAAGAAAGATACGATCGTTTTGCACGAGTATACGATTTTTTTGAGTACCCCATAGAAAGATTATTCTTTGCAAGAATAAGGAGAGAAACGCTTTCTCCACTAAAAGGGAAAGTATTAGAGATAGGTGTAGGCACAGGCAAAAATCTCCCCTATTACAACTGGAAGAATATTGAATATACAGGAATAGATTTTAGTAAAAATATGCTTGAGATGGCAAAAAGAAAGAATTTCTCCAAAGCAAAAATGGTGTATATGGATGCACAAGATATGGATTTCAAAGAGAATAGTTTTGATTATATTGTAACAACTTTTGTACTTTGTTCCATACCTGATCCTGTAAAAGCCTTAAAAGAAATGCAGAGAGTCATAAAAAAAGAGGGAAAAATTATTATGGTAGAGCATGTTCGAAGTAAGAATCCTTTGCTTGCTTTTTGGCAGGATATCCATAATCCTCTTACAAAATTTTTCTTTGGTTCTAATATAAATAGGGATACAAAGGGCAACATTAAAAAATCCGGCCTACATATAATAAAAGAGGAATCTCTAGCTTTAGGAGATATTTTTAGAAGATTCGAAGCAAAAAAAGGGGATGAACATGGTTAGTGGATGCGGTGTAAACACAGGATCTTTTGCAGCAGCGCAAACCTCTGGAAGCTCTTCTCTTGGGACAGCCATTTTTCCTCTGTTCATGATCCTTGCAGTGATCCTCTTGTTTGCTGCACTTACAGTCATCATCTATAAAATGACACAAAAAGGAGGAGAAAAAAAATGAGAACATTATGGAAAATACTTGCATGGGTATCCCTACTTTGTGGATTGCTAACATTTCTCACCGCGTGGATAAGCCTCATGCTAGGTAAAAATATATTTGGAATAGCTCCAGAATTTTATTTCTTTGATGCCATTGGCGCAGTTTTATTTGCAATATTTTTCCTTATCTGGGGAAAAACAGAAGAGGGAAAAAAATGAAACAAACATTCTTTTTCTTTTTTTTTATTTTAATATTAACAAGTCTTGTTTTTGTTTCTGCAGATGAAGAAGAAATTGAACAAGGAAGACAAATTGTAGACGAAAAGAGTTCTTGTAATAATCTTACAGATGAGCAATTAGTAGCAGTAGGAGAATATTATATGGAGTTGATGCATCCTGGTACATTACATGATGCAATGCATACATTTATGGGATTAGAAGAGGAAACGCAAGAGCATGATCAGTTTCATATCAATCTTGCAAAACAAATGTATTGTGGAGAAAGAAACTATAATATGATAGGATATAATAATGGCTATGCCTATGGTATGATGGGTATGATGTATGGCACAGGGGGATGGAATTCTTCGTATAGTCCTGTTTGGAATATAGTCCCTCTTATTTTCACAGCACTCATATTTGCACTCATTTTTTGGGTTCTCTATCTTTTATTAAAAAAAGAAAATAGGAGGAAAAGAAGAAAATGAACAAAAAAACAAAAATATATACAGGAATAGGAATTCTTATAGGCATTGTACTAATATATTATATCTTTTCTCTCGCTGCATCAAACCAAGATTCGTGTACAACAAAGCCAGTTACAGAAATTGATATTGGTGGTCATCAAAATGTAGTTTCGCATATTCATCAGAGTCTTCAGATAGAAATAAATGGAGAAACAATCTTGATACCTGCAAACATTGGTCTGGAAGGTGTAGTAATGCGTCCTATCCACACACATGATGCTTCAGGAAAAATTCATGTAGAAGGCCCTTGTCCGAGAGACTTTACCTTAGGTGAGTTTTTTGATGTATGGCAAGAAGAGTTTACAGAAACCTGTATCATAGGAAATTGTGAAGATGAAACACATACTTTAACTCTTTATGTAAATGGCATTGAAAATACAGAATATAGGAACCTTGTTTTACGAGATGATCAAAAAATAGAAATTGTCTATGAGGAGATCTAAGAAGGGATGCATTTTTTCTTTTTTTCTTTTCAAAATATTTATAAAGCTCGAGAAAACTCTTTTTTTATGAATAAAACTGTTTTTGGAATTTTTCTTGTTGTCTATGTAATCCTAAGTCTAAGTCTTATCACTGCACATGCAGAAGAATCACACGAAGAAGAAGTGGACGGAAAAATAATCTCTTTAGAATTTCTTCCTTTTGAGCCAAAAGCAGGATCAGCAACAATACTTTCTTTTGAAGTGAATGATGCAGAAGGAAAATCTGTCACGCATATTGATGGTCTTTTGGATATTAAAAAAGATGGGCAGCTTTTAGTAGATGATTATGAATTGCATTCGCATGGCAATCAATTTTCAATGTCGTACAAATTTCCTGAAGAAGGAAAATATACTGCAACACTCACAGTACAGCCATCAGAACACTATGAAAATGAAAAATTTGATTCACTATCTGTGGTCTTTTACATAACTGTAGAAGAAGCAGAAGAAGAAAATAATAATACACTCTATCTTTTTGGTATAGTTGCAGGCCTAGCTATTCTTGCAATTTTAGTCTTTACTTTGAAAAAGAAGAAACCTTCTTTTTAAGGAATAATAACAACTTTAGATTTTGTTGGGTCTGGAGAGCAGTATATTTTATTATACTCTGCAAGATGTTCTAACATGCTTTTTGAAGCATACGACTCATAGACAGGATAGTTACCACAAAATTTATCTCTTAGTATGGGAATCTCAAAATAGAAATGAAGAAAGTGGTGAAGCTCATTCCATTCTTCATCATTAGGAGAAATTTCAACAAGATCGCCTAGAAGATATACACCATGTCTTTTCATGATATCTATTCTATTTTTTTCTTGGCTAAGCTCACTCATAGTCCAGTTAAGAAGCTTTGAGTCATGAAAAACCAGGCTTGAAAGTAAGAGCAAATAATAGCTTTCTTCTTTAAAATCCTCATAAGCTGTATTTTTTTTAATTTTTTGGACCAATTGTGAATGAACAGTCTCAAAAGACCTATCGTGAGGAAAAGCAGCGTTATAATCAAGTATCAATATAGAAAGTGTAACAAGATTTTGTTTAGAACTTGCGGAAAGCAGAGTTTCCATTTGTAGAGAACTAAGAGGACAATATCTTTTTGTAGCATGAAGTCTCACATAGTAACCACTCTCCAAAGCAAAGGAATATTCTCCTCTACACTGCTCCAAAAGTATTTGCTGCAGTGCTTTACGTACTTTTTGATAGCGCAAGAACTCTGGACTTCCTACTTCTGATTCCGAGAGAGCCATATCTAAGGTAAATAAATCCCTTTTTGCAAATTCAGGAAGAATCATGTTTGAATTTGAGATAGTTTCTAAACTAGGAATGGAAAGATCAGCTATTTTTTTCCAATCATATTCCTTTTTAAAGGAAGTAAGACAAATTCCTTCATGCTTTCTATGACAATCAGGATAATTAAAAGGAACATCATCTAACTCATCAATAATGCTTTGAGAGCGAATGCCTACTTTTGCTTCTCTTCCAATAGTATTAGTGCTGAAATCTGATATGCGTTCTGTAGCTTCTTGTTCATACCACTCTTGGTATTTTACAGGAAGATCATCTAGTGGAATTCCTCTTGCAACAAGATATTCTATAACAAAAAATTCTTTTTCACGAAGAATGCCTCTTGGCTCTGGAGCACGAAAAGAAATCCCTTCTCGTTGTGTATTCTCAAAAAAGATTTCTTCTCCTGCCAGAGAAAGAACAGAAAGCACATGATCATCATAAAGCATAGTTTGTAAAGCATCTCCCGCATAAGGCTCTGCAAGTGCAGTGAGCCACAATGTTCCAGACTTGCAGTTAAATTCTCCTGTTTTTGCAGCCAAAAGTGCACGTGCTTGTAGGGGAGAACTTTTTTGCATTTGAGGAAAATCTTCTCGTATGTGGGCATTGGAAGTAAAGATATCTGGATGTAAAAGAGAAAATATATTTACTATAGTAACTGGAGGAAGTTCTTGAGTTATGATCTGTGCATAGTTTTGGTATGTTTGGAGTTCTTCATCCATATTCCAAGTATTCTCTAAACAAGCTTGCTCACTATTATGAACATGAACTTCTGAGCGTACCATAAAATCAGCAAAGGTTCTATCTAAGTGCATATCTTGCACATCTTCTACAAGTTCTTCTAAAAATTTTTTCTCTTCTCTATCTACTTTTTGATAGGAAGGATTCTCATGACAGGATGCTGTGTCCTCTTCTGTGAATTTAGGGAGATACAAAGGGCTCAGTGCTGCTGCATGGAACAGTGCTGAACCTAAAATATAAGGCATACTCTTCCGGAGCTTTGTTTTGTTTTTCATTTTGTAAAATAAGGATATATAATTCCATTATGAACCACAGGGGCATATGTTAGTTGTAAAAATCCAGGAGCCATTCTATCAGCAAGGCTTTTTCCAGAAACATATTCCATAATAAGTGCTGGATTATAAGTAATAAAATTTCCTCTTCCTATTCGTTCTGCACCAATTCCATAAAACTGTGGGATATGCTCCACACCTTCAAGATCTCGAAATAATTTTACTTCTCTTTTGAAAGCAGTTCGTATATGATCATAATCTTTTGCACCGCCAATACCAAATCGATATTGTTTAATGGCAACATTTCTTCCTTCTGGAGTAACCGCATGAAAAACCTCAGAAGTGCTTCCTCCACCAAGTCGTTCTTCTAAATGAAAATGTTGAAGATCAAAGATAGCTTCATCTTCTAATCCAAAAACTCTTTGCACAGATGCTGCTTCAACATTCAGAGGAACAGGAAGTTTATTCATTTATTACCTCTGCTCCTGCTTACATGCAATGCGCATTTTGATCAAATCTGTAGAATAATTTAATCGAATATTTCCAACTTGAGCATCAGGAATATTTGGAAGATGAGAACTAAAACATTGAATCTCATCAAGAGCTACTTGTTCAAAAATAACTTCTTTTTCACACGTTAAAGACCCCATAAATTGTACTTTACTCATATGAAGCATACTATTCATACCTCTAAAATAATCATCATTAGCGCCAACACCATGTCCAATTTCATGCGTTGTAATAAAAGACAATCCTCGCAAATAACCTTCTTCACGTACTTTTTCAGTACATTTACTATCCAGTTGTCTCAAATCTTCTTCTACAACAACACTTACTTTTCCTATTGCTTCATTTTGTGTATAAGGCATGCCTAAATTTTGAAAAAGAAAATCAAAGAACGGAACTCGTATACCAAGAGGTCCATAATTTCTTTCTTCAAGCCATTGGCTTCCTTCAATCTGGTCTTTCGCATCTACAAAAACAACAAGCATATCAATACCTCGAAGTTGTGGGAAATTTCCTTCAGCTAAAAACTCTAGATGAGGAAAACGCACACCAATATGAGCATAGTTCTCTTTTGTTTTTTCAATAGCATATTCAATCTGTGAACGATCTAGTCTTTCAGAACCATCATAAAAATAGACTGTCCCAGGATAATCAATATTTAACATTACAGCCTTACATTCTGATAGCTAACACCTTTAGTATCAACAGAAAGAATACCCATTTGTCCTTGATCAAAGCATCCAGAATTCCAAAACAATTCAGAAGCTGGTACATACTCTGGAACACTTTGTCCATTTCTATCATGCGCATGATGTCCAGACTCATGAGTATGCCCATTCACTGCATAGCGAATTCCTAGTTGATCCAAAAATTGCCGCAACTCTTTATTTCCAACATTTTTTTTGTGAAAAGTATATCCATTCTGGCGAGCAATGTTATCAAGCTCTTCTCTACTTACTTCTCTTCCTTCTTTTTTTACAACCAAATCATGAATTTGCCTTTCTAAAACATAACCAGGAATAAATCCTCCTTCAGCATTTGTTGCAAAGTATGCAAAGTCAACACCTCTTTGGCCAATAGGAAATAATGCAGGCACATGGCACAAAGCAATGCTTCGTTCCGGATTTTCAACAAGTGAAACAAGATCTTGTATATTTTTATATTGGATCATCCCTTGAACTTTTTTATCATGAAGAAGTATTTGTAATGTCTGAAAACTATCTATATGTACAACTCCATTTTCAGTAAGTGCATACCTTCCTGAGGAGATATCCTTTCCTACATGATATTCTCCTCCACTATGCGCATCTGACCCTGGAAGAAAAAGCAATCTATGCCCAGCAATGTCTATAGCTGACTCTCGTGTCATATCAATAATATTTCCATATTTTTGTGAAAGGAGATCAACGATGACACCATAGCCAGAAAGAGTTTCATGGCTTCCTGGCTGTACATAGCTTTCCAGTCCGCTTTGTCCTACAGCCTCAAGAATTTGTGCACTGAAAGCTTGACTCTCTTCGAGTTCTCCAGCCTCTCCAATATCTCCATTAAGAATAAGTCTTTCTACTCCTAAACCCCTGAGTTTTTGAATGCCTCTAGCAACATGTTCAGGACTATGATGCACATCAGAGATAAGGCCTAGTTTCATATATTTTCATGCTATTTTAACCTATATAAATCTTCCTAAAATGTAACTCCTTATAAAAGACAACTAAAAAAAGAAAAACTAGTTAAATGTATAACTAATTGAAACAAATGTTTAAAAAATGGAAACAATACTAAAAACTGGCTATACAAAGATTTTTTCTCTGTTTTATCCTCAAAAAATGATTTCACTTCATTTAAGAGAAATTGCAAGAAAAACAAAACTCAATGTCCATAGTACAAGCAGGATTCTTTTTTCTTTAGAAAAAGAAGCTATTCTAAAAACAGAAAAAGAAGGAAACCTAAAGAAATATACAGTAAATGCAAGCCTAAATACTTTTTTATTATGTGCTCTTTTTGATTTAGAAAAAAAAGGAAAAATAGAAAAAAGAAGACAACGAGCAATTGATATATTCCTTAGATCTTTAGAAAAACAGCCAATTATTGCTTTTTTATTTGGATCTACAGCGAAGGGATTAGAAACAGAAGGATCAGATATTGATCTTCTTTTCATAGAAAATGAAAAAATAGACACAAATAATGCTGAGAATGAAACAGAAGCTTTGACTGGAATAAAAATAAATGTTCTCCAAATATCATTACAAGAATTTAAAAAGGAACTAAAAATAAAAGAAGATCATATTATACAAACAGCTTTAAAAACCGGCTATCCTATAACAAATCATATCTTTTTTTATGAGGTGTATTTTCATGAAAATATTTGAGTTTAACAATCTTTTAAATGATGAAGAAGTATTGCAAAGAAGATTAAAAGAATATGAAGAGAAAAATCTTTTTAAAAAACAAAATCCAGAAAGATCAGAAATACAAGGGCATCTTGCAAAAGCAGACCATAATCTTCGTTTTATTCAAGATAATCTTAAATTAGGATATTTTGATTGGTGTATCACCGGTTGTTATTATGCTGTGTATCATTGTGCATTATCTCTCTTATTACACAAAGGGTATAGCACAAAAATGCATGATGCAACCCTTTGTCTATTAATTAAAGAATATTATACAAAAGGAGTAACAAAAGAAGATTTAGAATTAATAAATAATTTTTTTTAGAATATCAGGACTTACTTTTTTATGTAGAAGCGAAACAAAAGAGAGAAGAAGCAAGTTATTCCTCAAAATATAAATTTGATAAACAAACTGTAGAGGAATTACGTCTAAAAACAATATTTTTTATTGAGAAAGGAAGAAGAATTTTAGAAGAAAAATAAAAGTAAAACTTATAAACTTCCCTTCTCTAAAGAAAGAAAAGAGGTGATAAAATGGTTGGAAAATTATTGATGTTTTTTGGAACGGAATGCACACATTGCCATGACATGGATCCTTTAGTAAAAAAATTAGAAAAAGAACTAAAGATCAAAGTGGAAAAATTAGAAACGTGGCATAACAGCAAAAATGCAGCCTTATTAGAAAAGTGTGATACAGTTGGCTGTGGTGGTGTACCTTTTTTCTACAATGAAAAAACAAAAAAATCTATTTGTGGCGCAGTAGACTATGCAACATTAAAAAAGTGGGCTTCAGGATGATCAAAACTATCCAAAGCTTTACAATTGAAAGAATAGAAATCCTTAATGAGAAGGGAGAAGCAGAGAAGAAACTTCTTCCAAAAATATCTGAGAAACAAATTCTTGAAATGTATCGCTGGATGCACATCACACGAACATTTGATAAAAAGGCTTTGGCATTGCAACGCACTGGACGCTTGGGAACCTACGCATCTATGCTTGGACAGGAAGCAGCAATCATTGGCTCTGCATATGCCCTGAGAAAACAAGATTGGCTCTTTCCTTCTTTTCGTTATTCCGGGGGCATGCTCTTACGAGGCATTCCAATGGACAAACTCTATTCGTATTGGGGTGGTGATGAGCGCGGTGCAAAGCCTCCTGAACATGTCAATGTTTTTCCTCTCTGTATTACTGTAGGTGAGCAGCCATTGCATGCAACAGGCTATGCATGGGGATTAAAACTAAAAAAACAAAATGCAATTGTTTTAACAGATTTTGGTGATGGTGCAACATCTACAGGGGATCTCAATGAAGCACTCAATTTTGCAGGGGTCTTTCAAGCACCAGTGGTTTTTCTTTGCCAAAATAATCAATTTGCTATTTCTATTTCTCAAGAGAAACAAACAGCAGCAAAAACTTTAGCACAAAAAGCAATCGCGGCAGGTATAAAAGGCGTACAAGTGGATGGAAATGATATTTTTGCAGTATACAAAGCAACACAAGATGCAATTGCAGATGCATTGAAAGGAAAACCTACATTTATTGAGTGTTATACATATAGAATATCTGATCATACTACTTCTGATGATGCAACAAAATACAGAAGTGAAAAAGAAGTCCAAGAATGGAAAAAAAAAGACCCTATACAAAGACTAAAGTTCTATATGGAAAAAAAGAAAATTTGGAATGAAAAAAAAGAACAAGCCTTGCAAAAAGAAATAGAACTCCTTGTAGATAAAGCAGGAAAATCCTATGAAGCAATTCCTCGTGCTCCAAGAGAAGATATTTTCAAATATACTATTGCAGGTGGGGTGAAATGACTTTGGAGTTTCGCCTTATTGAGATAGAAAAGAGAAATCCTTTTCTGATTGCAGCAATGGATCATGCAATTTTTGAAGAATGTGAATCAGGTCATTCGCCTCCAACAGTAGTCTATCATAATTGGGAAAAAGCTGTATCTCTTGCAAATAGCCAATCTATAGATGATCTGAATCTAGAAGCATGTAAAGAACAAGGCTTTGATATTGTACGTCTCACAACTGGTGGAAAAGCAGTGGTGCATTTTCCTGATACAGAATTTTCCTATAGTCTTTTTGTTCCCATTACAGAAAGAAATCCTCGAGCAACATACGAACTCTATTGTGGAAGAATCGCAACAGCATTGCAAAGACTAGATGTTCCTTCAGCAGTAGTGGATAATAATGATATCTTTGTAAGAGGAAAAAAAATAGGCGGTAACGCACAGCATATCAAACAAAGATATGCCATGCAGCAAGGTGTAATTCTCTATCAAAAACCAGATGCAAAGCTCATGCTCTCTTTAATGAACCCTTCTCTCTACGCAGAACATGCGGAGGAAAAACTTGCAAATATCCTCACAGGTTTTAGAGAATATAGCAGAGCAACACAAGAACAAGTAAGAAAAACACTGACAACATCTTTACTCTCAGGATATACTCTAAGAAAAGGAATACTCACAGAAAGAGAACAAGCTCGTATAGAATCTCTTCTAGAACAGTACAGAAATCCTTTTGATGCACAAGCAACACAAGTGCGTGGTCTCTGTTGGCTTCCTGCTTTAGCATATGTAAAAGCAAAAGCACAGATGGAGGCACGAGTCTAATGGCAAAGCTCAACATGGTCGAGGCGATTAACCTTGCACTCAAACAAGAAATGAAAAAAGATAAAACAATTCTTATTATTGGAGAAGATGTGGGTGTTGATGGTGGTGTCTTCCGAGTCACAGAAGGTCTTTTGAAATTGTATCCTGGAAGAGTCTTTGATACACCCTTAGCAGAGTCAGCAATTGTAGGAACTTCTATTGGTCTTGCATGCTCTGGTTTCAAACCTGTTGCAGAAATACAATTTGAAGGCTTTACCCTTTCTGCATTTGATCAGATTGTCAATCATGCAGCACGAATACGCAATCGTTCTCGAGGAAGATTTACTGTTCCTATGGTAATTCGTTCTCCTATTGGTGGTGGAATAAAAGCGCTTGAGCATCACAGTGACTCTCCAGAAACATATTATGTGCACACGCCAGGAATAAAAGTAGTCATTCCTGCTACGCCATATGATGCAAAAGGATTATTGATCTCAGCTATAAGAGATCCTGATCCAGTTATTTTTTTCGAGCCAAAAAGAATCTATCGAGCAATAAAACAAGAAGTTCCAGAAAAAGAATATAGTATTCCTCTTGGAAAAGCACGCCTCGTACAAGAAGGCACAGATCTTACACTTATTTCCTATGGTGCAACAGTGCGTGAATGTGAACAAGCAGCAGAACTCCTTAAAGATCATGTCTCTATAGAAATTATTGACCTAAGAACTCTAAGTCCTTTAGACACAGAAACAATTCTTGCAAGTGTCCAAAAAACGGGTCGTGTCGTGATTGCACATGAAGCACAAAGAACGCTTGGCATGGCTTCTGAAATTATTGCACGCATTCAAGAGCAAGCATTATTATATCTGAAAGCTCCTATAGAACGTGTGACAGGCTATGATATTATCGTTCCTTTACCAAAATTAGAAGAGTGGTATTTTGTGGATGAAAAAAGAATCGCAGAAGCAATAGAGAAGGTGATGAATTTTTAGATGGCAACACAATTCAAATTTCCTGATGTAGGTGAAGGAATTCATGAAGGGCATATAGTTTCTTGGCTTGTCAAAGAAGAAGATCTAGTAAAAGAAGATCAAGTTCTTGTAAAAGTTGAAACGGATAAAGCAGTGGTAGAATTGCCTTCACCAGCTGCAGGAAAAATTCTCAAAATATATTTCAAAGCAGGAGACATTGTAAAAGTTGGGCAAGTACTTGTAGACATTGGTTCTGAAGGAGAAAAAATAAAACCACAAAAAGAAATTCCAAAAGTTCTTCCAAAGAAAGGGCAATCTGTCGTCGGAGAATTAGAAGAGGCAACAGAAGAGATCTCTGCTCCAAAAGAAAAGAAATCAAAGGCTGTTTCTAAGCAAATCAAAGCACTTCCTAAAGTAAGAAAACTTGCAAAAGAAATGAACATTGACTTAAGTACAATCCAAGGATCTGGAAAGCAGGGAGAAATTGTTGAATCTGATCTCAAAAAAGAACCAAGTATCCAAAAACAAATTCAAGTCACAAAAAAATATGATATGTATGGCTATGTGGATAGAATCCCATTGCAAGGGTTGAGAGCACAAATAAAAATAAATATGGAAAAGCAAGCTGCAATTCCTATTGTCACGCACATGGATGAAATTGATGTCACAGTGTTAGGGAATATTCGTGAAAAAGAAAAGAAAAAATACAAAGATATAAAACTGACCTTCCTTCCTTACATTATAAAAGCAGTGATTGGCTCTTTAAAAGAAAATAAACTTTTGAATGCATCTCTAGAGCAGGATGCTATTGTGCTTAAAAAATATTATAACATTGGTATTGCAGTTGCTACCGAAGAAGGTCTTATTGTTCCTGTAGTGAAAGGTGCAGAAAAAAAATCTCTCTTAGACATTGCAAAAGAAATCCAAAAATTATCTGAGCAGGCAAGACAAAGAACTTTAGACCTCATGGATATCAAGGGCAGTACATTTACCATTACCAATATTGGTTCTATTGGAGGAAGATTTGCAACGCCAATGCTCAATATAGGTGAGTCAGCAATACTGGCTTTAGGAAAAATTTATGAGAAACCATTAGTTATAAATGGAAAAATACAAATAAGAAAAGTACTCCCCGTAAGTATTGCTTTTGATCATAGAATTCTTGATGGTGCGCATGCAGCTTTATTTACAAATAAAATGAAGGAATATTTAGAAGATCCTGATCAATTAATGCTAGAATTATCTTAGGAAGTTTTATTAAGAAATAGGGCTCTATAAACAATATGAAAAGAGTTTTTATTTTTCTTCATGGAGCAGAAAAAGAAACATTTCTAAGACTAAAACCCAAAGAAGAAGAGTCTATTATTTGTGCAGATAGTGGAATTTCCTTAGCAAGAAAAATAAAATACTCCCCAAAAAAGGTAATTCTTATTGGAGATTTAGACTCTGTTTCAAAAAAAGATATTTCTTGGTGTAAAGATAATAAAATAAATATAAAAAAATATAGCCCTAATAAAGATTTTACAGATGGAGATTTAGCCTTGGCTTTAGCTTGTAAAAAATATGGGACTAAAATACAAAAAGTAGTTTTAGGAGGAGTATCTTCAGTAATGGATCATACACTTGGGAATATTTTTTCAGCAATACCTTTTGTAAATAAAGGTCATAAAATTTCATTCCATACAAAAAGACAAAGAATTTATCTTATAAGAGAAGATCTCATTATTAAAAAAACAAAGAGTCATGTTATTTCTTTAGTTCCTTTAGAAAAAATAATAGTTTCAACAAAAGGTCTTCAATGGAAATTACAAAATGAAATTATTTATCCCTATAAATCAAAAACTTTAAGAAATAAAGCTATATCTGAAAAAGTAGAAATTAAAATAAGCAAAGGAATTTTATTAGTAATAGAATCATGGTAGCAGTAATTTTAGATTTTGATTCAACAATAACAGAAGCATCAACTTTAATGCAAATTTACTTACGACTACCAGAAGAAATTTTTAAGCAAGCAGCTGTGATATCAGAGAAAAATTATTACAATAAAGAATTACCTTTAACCAAAAAATGCTATACTCAAATAAAAAATATTATAAATAATGAAGAAGAATGGGAGAAATGTTTAAAATATATTACTGCAGAAGTAATTTCATATAGTAAAGAAATAGTCTCATTAGAAAAAGAAGGAATGAATCTGATAGAAACACCTTTATGCTATTTAGAATATTCTGGACTTCAAAGAGCGGCATCTCAGATTAAAAGAAGAGATGGATTTAATGTATTTCTAGATAATTTCCCAAAAAGTTCTATTTATGTAATTTCCTGTAATTGGAGTAAATCTCTTATTCAATTAGTATGCCCAGAAATTCCTTATAAGAATATAATTGCTAATGAGCTTATTTTCAAAAATGGGAAATGCAAAGGTTTTGATAGAAAAAATGTTATTCTTACTCCAGAAGATAAGATAAGAGCTTATAAAAAGATACAAAAACCAGAAGTATTATACGCAGGGGATTCTTTGCCTGATCTCCTTCCAATTTTAAATGCGAGCAAGGGGTTTGCTTTTATATCCCATGATAAAGATTTTATAGAAGTTTGTAATAAGATTAAAGAGAAATTTTCAAAAGAGATATTCCTTGTGCAAAATTTTCAGGAAGTAAACAATATTATCAAATAAAACTAATATCGTATCTCAACATTCCCATGAAGAATTGTACACTGGCATGCAAGTCTATGTTTTCTATCTCTGCCCATATCTTCTTCCGCTTCATTAATCGCATTGAGATTCTCAGCACCAGAAACAATATCAATCTGGCAAGTACCACAAACACCATGCTCACAGCCAAAGGCAACGCCTAACTCTCGAGCATATTCTTTCATAGGCTCACCATCTTTGACTTCAACGCTTCTTTTATTAAAGACTAATCTTGCCATAGACTTTTTAAGAAATAGCCTCTTTTTAAACTTTATTATACAAATAATTGAGGAAAAATTTCACTATAAATTGCAATAGCCTGTTTTTTGGTTTCTTTAATAGAAATCCCAGCATTAAGATATCGAACAAGAGTTCCTTTATCTTCAAAAATTTCCCTGAGAGCTTTACTTTCATACTGAGGTTTAATTTGTAGTTGAAAGTCTATAGTTTCAAATATTGCATCATCTTGTTTTTCTCTTTTAGCTAATCTTTGCATAACTTCTTCAACATTGCGAATAGTAGGAATAAGCAAAAGATTAGGTCCATGATCCAAACAAAAACGATTTCCCTCAAGCCTCATAATTTCTTCCATAGAAATTCTTCTTTCACCAGGAAAAAAATTTTGATTAGATTGGTACACAAGAGATGTGGAAACGCTTCGTGATTGAAGCACATCTTTTCCTGCAGCTAATGCTGGGAGCAGTACTCTTTTATGTAAAATCAATCTATCAATAGAATAAAGCTCTGCAGTTTGTTTTGCAGAATAATGCCTTCCATTTTTTGCAATAATCTCTTCTCGTATGGCAGAACCAACTTGTGTAAATGTTGGTTCAGAGGAAAGAAGAACATCAAAATTCTCCAATGAAACATAAGCATTAGTTGTACAATCTTTATTAAATTCTGGATGGTGCTGATGATCTTTCCAATAGTGATCTAAAGAGAAAATTCTTTTTCCTTTCTTTTGAAGAGCATCACAAATTGCTTGAAGAACAACTCCCTTACCAACACCATCAAGCCCATCGACAACAGTAAATGTTCCTGGAAAGCTATGTACCATTTCTAAGTCCTTTGAGGAGCAAAAGTTTTCTCCGTAAACCTTGCCCATCAAGATTCAAAAATTCTTCTTCTCCTAATTCTCCTATTTTTTTTCTTCTTTTGACAAAGCCTGCATTTCTATATGTCTCTAAACTCTCTAAATCTATCCCTGAGATATTAAGATACTGTGCAAGTTCTTGTAATTCCATTCTACTCAATCGTATTCCATTGATATGATAATCATGCAAGGCTTCATTCACACTAGGAGTATGTCTACGATGAGCATCATTGATCAATGCAGCAAAATCCCTTATTTCTTTTTGTGCATGTACATCTAATCGTAATTGCAAAAAATGACTCAAATTATGCCCATCTCCGCATCTCCATCCTCTTGTATAGAATCCAACACCTTTAACCAAACGAGTAAGTTCTTCAGGAGCATCAAATTCTCTCAGTTTTTGTATAGTTTCTTGCTCTCCGGAGAAAGTTTTTTGAAGAAGGTCTAATGCTTCAGCCTTTTTTGCAACATCCATTTCTTTTCCTCTTCCTTGTCTATTTGCTCTATCTTGATAACACAGTTGATCATCATGAGGAAGAAAGAATGTACTTCCTAAAGGGACATAGCCCATAAAATGATGGTGAGGAAGAGTTCTATGTCTTCCTGCTTGCCTTGGATCAACAAAGAGGGGAGTTTTTGCTTCGAATGCTAAACTCGTCATCTCTAGAGGAGATGTATGCAAATCTCGAACAAGAGTGCGAACAAGTCCTCTATCTTCTTGAATTTTTTTTGTTCCCTTTCCATAGCTTGCACGAGCAGCACGTGCAGGGGTACTGTCATCTCCAAGATAATCAACAACTTGGAATGCTCCATCATCTAAGTATTTTTGTTCTCTAAAAAGAATATCTTCTAAAGCAGAAACGCAAACTCTCTTTGTTTCTTGTGCTTCCCAAGCAGCAAGACTCAGTGGGCCATCAACAATTTTCTCATCAGAAGGCATAGTTAAATATGTTGTTTGAGGGGAATCACAAAGAAGTGCTCTCCATGCAAGAGGAGCACTATCTTGAGCAATCTTTGCAATAATTTCTACATAGTCTCTTGTAGCACTTTCTCGAGGAAGCAATTTTCTCTGTGTTCGTACAAAAGAAGCAAGATGCAAAAGATCAATATTCCAATAAAAGCTTGTATCATTATCAATGCCTAAACCAATGCGTGCAAGTTCCCGTGCAAGGTCAATATCCATAAGTTTGGTATAATTTCCATAGGTGGCTTCTCTTTGTTTTTCTAAAAGAGAATGAACATTCTCTGCAATTCCTTTATGGGGAGAGTCTCTAAGAAAATAAGCAATTTTTTCTTGAGAGGGAAGGTATGAAGTATCAATCATCATAGAATATCTCCCAGAATATTCATTGACACTCACGTGAGGATCATAGACAAAAGTAAGAGCTGTTTGAATGGGAGTCTGCATACAAAATTGAAACTTAACAGAACGAAAAGGAGTATGGATTCCTTTTGCTACAAGATGCTCTAAAAAACTATCTTCTTCTTGATGTTGCCTAAAAATACCCAGCCCATGGCCAGCTGTAGCAACGCGAATAACTGTTTGATCCCCACCCATGTAGTCAACAAGTTCTAGTGTATTGCTTCTTGATTTTTGTCTATTAAAGAGATCAACTTCTCCAGAGCCATCAATATAAAATGCACCTTTCATCCATGTTTCAGCTCCAGGAGAAACATACCTCTTTGTAAGAACCATAAACAGAAAAGAGAAAAACTGTTTTAAAAAGATTTATGCTGTCTTTTATCTATTTCTTGTAATATCCTTCTCTGATTTTTGAACGAGCTGTGCAGAAGGAAGATGAGAAAGCTGTGGTCGTAAATCATAAACCTTTGGACGGAGATGAGGTATTGATCTATGTAAATTGGGTAAAGAGGAAAGATCAAAAATTCTTCCATTTGTAGTTTCTATATACCAATAATCTTCAGGGTGAAGAGAAATATCTCTTTGCTTTCCTTCTTCTTTAGGAACAGAAACTCCTATATGGTTGTCCCAAGGGAATTCAATAAAAGTATAACTAATTCCAGCAAGTTGTAGCATTGCAGCAAATTGCCCAGAAGTAGCACCGCATTGTCCACCAGCAACAAAAGTAACTAAAGGAGGGGAATTAAAGGAGCTATCTGAGTATGCTTCTTTTTCTAAGCTATCAAGTAATGCGACAAGTTTTACTGATCTATCAATTTTATCTTTAACAATATCCTTTACAATAAGTTCTAATGTAGGAGTAATAATCGTCTGTGCACTACCATCTCTTATCCCAATAGATCTATTATATATTAGTTGACTAAGCTCAGCATTAATCTCTTCAAGACGAATGGTATATTTACTGTATATACCTTTCCCCCTCGTATTTTTTCCAATATATACTCCTGTAGAGACCTGTTCACGATCTTCTCGAAGAAGATAGTCTGGTATAATAAGCATTCTTGTTGGGTCATTGCTTACAGGAAGAATAAGATGTCCTTGAGAGCTACTAAGAGTAAATTCTTCCTCTTTCTCATCTGAGGGAAGCCATGCATTATCTATTTTAAAGTTATAACGCCCACTTGTATATATTGGTAGACGATAATGAAGGTCTTTATTTTTTCCAGTATAAGCAATATCTTGTATGTTTTTTCCATTAGAAATAAATTGAATAGCACTTTGATCAAGAACATTTTCTAAATCAGTAAATGTAGTATAATTTGCTGCAATCCAAGAACGAATAAGATCCTGGTCTTCCTCATTCTCAGGCTGGAGCCTAGTCAATGTTCGTACAGCATCAAGCCAAGTAACAAATTGATCATGCGCAGGAGAAATAGTATTTCTTCTATTGTGTGGCCTGTGTCCACTTTTTATTCCTTGAATGGCAAAAGAATAAATATCTGCAAATTGATGGTTCTTTCCATCTAAAGAAGAGAAATCCTTGAACTTTTTACAATAATAATCAGAATATGTTCTATAACAATCTTGCAGAACAAATTCCGCAGGAAGAAAATCATCACTTTGGTAAAGTTTAATATAAAATTCTTCTGGGACAAAAGATTGAGACATAAGAGTAAATTCCTGGGCAAGAACGACATCCTTCTCAACCTCAGGATCAGCAATTATTGGAACTTCAGGAGACTGATAATAAGCAGCGCATAAACCTGTGAAGAGGGAAATGCCTCCAATAGAGCCTACATAAAAAATATTTTTTAAAGGACTATTATTTTTCTGTACCATCACAAAATCTCCTTATCTCTACTTTATAAACCTGCCTATATTAACTCCTAAAAAGGGGTAAATAAAATAAAACTGCAGAAGTTTTAATTTTCCTTCTTATATTCTTGTATCATACTCTCAAAAGTACTTGTTGCTCTCTGCATGAGAGAAAGCATTCTTTGTGGCTCTCTATAGATTTGATCTAATCGGGAAAGATCTTTATATAAAAAAGCAATATCCTGAAAGATATGCGGATCTATAGCAGGATACACATCACAAATTGCTTTTGCTTCTCTTTTATCTGGCCGTGTTTTTCCATCAAGAGAATCAAGCAGTTTTGTTGCAGCACGAGAAGTACAATCAAGAGTATTTTGGAAATTTTTTACAAGTTTTTCATAGTCATGTGCAAGATGGTATGTATAAAGGAGTAATCCAAGTCTTGCTTTTCGTAAATTAAAAGACATGGTGTGAAAAATTCCATTTCGCATGCGTTCTTTTGTAAGAAATGGCCGTGGATCTTCTCCAAGAAGAACTTTTCCTTCTAAAGAAAAAAAAGAATGAAAATCTGCAAGGTAAGGGCCAAATCTTTTATCTTGAAAAAGAGTCAAATCACTCACAGTAACTTGAAAAGGGATATGCCTGTCTCGCTGTGCTACCTCGACAACAACGCTTGCAGTATCAATCACATGTTTATCTGTGACAATATCACCTGGAACAATGAGCACTGCATCAATATCACTTCTTCCAGCCTGGTACCTTCCTGAGGCATAGGAGCCATAGACCATGAAAGAGAGCTGAGCTTCCTGTAAACCTTCTAAACCATGAACGAGTTCTTCTATAAAACAATCATAGTCTTTTGCTCCTGGTCGTCTCCGTGAATATCCTGGGATCATAGAAAGGAAAATTTATTAATCCTTTAAAAATATTACTTTTTTATGCACCACCTCGCCATCCTAGACAAAAAAAGAAAACTTCTGCAAAAAATTATTTCTGGAGAAAAATCGATAGAATCGCGTTGGTATAAACTAAAAAAGACTCCGTATGGTGTAATCAAAGCAGGTGATACCATTTACTTCAAAGACTCAGGAGAGCCTGTAGCAGTAAAAGCAAGTGTAGAAAAAGTGTTGTTCTTTTCTGATATGACTAGAGAAAAATACAAAGATATTATTGGAAAATATGCAGAGAAAATTTGTCTTCAAAACAGAAATAGTGAAGACTATGTAAAACAGAAATATAACTATGTCACCTTAATTTTTATTAAAGATGTACAAGAAATAACACCTTTTGAAATCAATAAAAAGGGCTATGGTCTTATGGCAGCATGGATTACTGTAGAAAACATTGAAAAGCTAAAAAAGAAGGATTAATATAGATCTTTTTTTTCTGTATAAGAAATGAAACTAAAAAAATTAGACAAATCTTCTCAAGGCTTTATTGACCCAGATATCCTTCCTTTATTAGAGATCATAAATAAAAAATATACCACAACTTCGTCTTGTTCAGGAAGAATTACGATAATAAAAGGAGTGAAAAAGGGAGAAGTAGAATGGCTCTACAAAACGCATACAAAAGCTTCTGCAGTAAAAATATATAACATTCTCCAAAAAGAGTTTTCTCTTCGTTTTTTCTACGAGCCACTTATTTTACATCTTCAATGTAAAAATCAAGAAGAAGCAGAACACATACTTCAGCATCTCCAAAATAATGGTTTTAAAAAGTCCTATCTACGTTCGTTCAAACATTGGACAATAGAAATCAATGACACTGGAAGCATGGAAACAATAGTCACAAAAGATCTCTCTAAAGAATATATTTCCTTTCTAGTCAAAGAAGCAAACAAAAGATTAAATAAAACAAAGGAAAATATCAAAAAATTAGAAAAGCTTTTTTCTTAAGGTTCTTCTTTTTTCTCTTCTAGAGCCTTGTCAACCATTTCTTCAAGTCTATTCTTGTAAGCACTGGGAGAAAATTCATTTCCATCAACACGGATATATTTTCCACCACCAAACCAGTTATTTTCATAGCTTACAATCTCAACTCTTTCTCCAGCGATTCGCTCTTCTCGCACTTCTGTGCTCTGTGAGAATGTTGTGCCATAATGATACACTGCAGCTAACGCTAAGCCTATAGCCAAAGCTGCCCCACCAACAGTGTAATCTCTTTGTGTCAATGCCATTGTTTTTTTCTCCTGGCAATATCCCTAAAAAAATAAAATAAAAAAAATTTATTTTTTACTGAAAAGCATTTTCAAAAATACCACTGCAAGAATCACAAGGATAATATCCAAAATGATCCAAAATGCTCCTGGTGATTTGTTTGCAAACCAATCGCTGATTCCCCAGCCTTCATCAGTTACAGCATCTTCACCAAAATCTACGGTGACAACTTCTGTAATCTCATTTCCAGCATCATCAGTAACAGTAATCTGCAAATCATGCTCACCTTGAGTACTTTCATCTAAGGTAAGATAGACGTATGCATGTGCTTCATCACCTGCTTGCAATAAGCTCAAATATTCTGTACCAGCAAATTCTGCCCAGCTGACATCCTCAACAGCAACAGCAATAGTTTTGTCTTCACTGCCAGTATTACTGATAAGAACACTCAAAGTAAGGTCGTTTCCACTGACAGTATAATCTTCAGAAACTTCTACACTAAGGTCTCCAGCTGCATCTTCTTCTGTGCAGGAACTCACTTCAACTGTAATAAGTTCGCTATCTAAAATTTTTCCATTCTTATCAGAGAGAATAGCTTCTAAAGAGTAACTACCTTCTGCAATATCTCTTGGCAATGTAAGATCAAAGCTTACTTTTTCTTCATTGTCGCTATCATCAAAATCTCCAAGATCAAAACTCTCAGAGCTTTCTTGTACATCAAGGTCTGCATCTTGTAATTCAACGTAGAGGTCATCGATTCCATCTGCACCAGTACTTTCTACAAGAAGAGATACTCTGTATGTATCTCCACAAACAAGTCCTACTTCAGGGCTAAGGCTGACATCAGAAAGTACAGCATCTTGGTCTTCTCGATCAAGGTCTATGCCAATGGATTCATAATCACAACTATCATCTTCATTTCCATCTTCATGTACTTGTACAAAGATTTCATATTCATCATCTTCATCAAGACTGGTAGGTAATACAAGGTCAATGCTGAAAGTTTCTGTTTCATCTTCATCAATACTTCCTTCAACACGTTCAACTTTTTCTTTGTCTCCTGTATCCATATTGTATAAAGTAACTTCAAGTTCAACATCAAGGTCATCACTTGCTTTATTTTCTACTTTGATTTCCATAGGGATAGTATCTCCTGGAATGAAATCATCGCCATCATCTGGGTTTCTAATTTCAATATCAAAATCACTGCCTTGTTTGCCTTCTTCACAAATATTTGCAGCAATGTCTGCATTCAAAGAAATGCTTCCACTTACTGTAGAGCTTCCTGTTGCACTAACTGCAATAGTTCCGCTATAGCTTCCAAAATCCATGTCTGTATCAGGATTTGCAGTAACACTAAGAGTCATGCTTGCTCCTGGAACCAATGTGCTAGAGCCACCAGAAAAACTAATCACAAGTGTGTCATCATCATTATCTAAAATTTTTCCAACATCTCCATCACTACTGGTGAAAGTAAAATTCCAACTGGAAAGCGTTGTGCTTCCATCATTTGTAACAGTAAATGTTTGGCTTTCACTATCTTCTTGCAAATCAAAAGTCAAGCTGCTTGTGCTTACGCTAAAAGAATCTTCACTATTGATAACAAGACTATACGGTAAGCTTTCTGTATTTGCAGAATTGCTTGTGTCCGTTCCTGTAACAGTTCCTATATAGGTACCTGCTGTTTTTGCAGGAACAGTCATAGTAAAACTAACTGTTGCACTTCCGTTGGCAGGCACACTGACGCTTCCAATGCTTGGTGCGCTAATAGTGTCTGTTCCTGAAGTCAAACTTGTACTCGTACTGGAAACAGTCATTGCTGTAGAGCCAGTATTTGTATAAACAATATCAAAAGTAACACTATCTCCTGGATTCCCAGACTCACTTGCAATTGGACTTCCGCTAAGATCATCAGCAGCAGCAAATGCAAAAGCCATAAGGAATACGAATAATGTACTTAAAATGAATTTTTTCATGGTCTAAAACCCCCTAAATGGTGACGGAAAAGGACTTTGCATCTTTTTTAAAGCTTCTGCTTCAAAGAAAAGGCTTTAGTCTCCATATGAGGACAATATTTTACACCTTTAAACTTAAAACTTTAGAGATACCATCCTGCATAGTAACACCATAAATAGTTTCTGCTTCAGAAATAATTGCATCATTGTGCGAAATAACAATGTACTGTGCACCTTTGGAATATTTTGCAATGAGCTTGGATAATAATTCAGAATTCTTTTTATCCAATGCAGCATCAACCTCATCCATCAGATAGAACCAAGAGGGTTCAAATTCTTGAATCGCAAAGATAAAAGATAATGCAGTAAGTGTTTTCTCTCCTCCAGAAAGACTCTTTATATCTAAATATTTTGAGCCAACAATACGCACACGAATATCTACTCCTCCATCAAAGACATTTTCAGGATTTTCCAATACTAATTCTGCTTCTCCTTTCGTTGAGAGGGAACTAAATATTTCTTTAAAATTTCTTTCCAAAAGTTTGAATGTTTTCAAAAAACTCTCTTGTTTCTTGCTCTCAATCTCAAACATCATTTTAAGAACGTCTTCTTTCTCTAATTTTAAAGTATCAAATTTTTGTGTGAGATGCAAATATTCTTCATTGACTTTTTCATAAATTTCTAATGCACGAAGATTAACATTTCCCATGGTACGCAGCATAGTTTCAAAATTTTTAATTTCTGCTTGGAGATCAACAAGTGCAATGCCTCTCCGTAAAGGAACATCCTGGAATGGTTCAAACTCTTTTTTCAATCCTTCAACTTCCCCGCCAAGTACAGCTTTCTTAATAGAAACATCATTTCGTTTTCCTTCAACAGCCCGAATTTTTTCTTCATTTCTAATGAGTACGCCATCTCTTTTTTGAATAAACTCTTCACATTTTGCTCTTTTATTGAACATTTCTTTGTATTCAGCGTAAAACTGCTTTTGATTTTTTTCTTTAATCCTAAGAATATCATCATTTGCTTTCAATTCTTCTTGCAGCTCTTTAAGCTCTTTCGTAAAAATTTCAAATTCTTTTTCCATATTTTTGAGAATGCTGAGAACTTTTTCTTTTTCTGTGCTGTATAAATGTACTTGGTTTTGTAAGGAATTTTTCTCAGAATCATTTTTAATCATTTGCTCTCGCAGTTCTTGTCTTTGTAGTTCAAAATTCTCAAACTCTTTATTGATTTCAGAGCTTCCCATTTTGGAAAGGGTATCCATATACCCTTGTTTTTCTATTTTAAATTTTCCTAATTCTTTTTCTATGCGCGCAAGAGATTGTTCAAATCTTTTGCCATCGAGTTCTTTGCTTTGTGCAAGTAATTCTTTTCTCTTTGTTTCAAGCTCTTTCACATCTTCCATGCCACCAATAGAAACTTCTGCTGCACGAATTTCTGCTTCGAGAACAGCTTTTCTTTCTCTGGAATAAATAATAACTTCTTCATTTTCTGTTTTTTTCTTTTCAAGCAAGGTGACTGTTTCGCTTAATCTTTCCATATCTTTGTCAAGTCTCTCCATACCAGAATTAACTTCTTTTTGTTGAAAACCTAAGCCTCCAGAACTTTCTCTTCGGAAGCCTCCAATCATTGCACCAGAAGTCTCAAGAAGATCTCCAGTGAGTGTCACCATTCGCGCCCTTCCAATGCCTATTCTTCGAGCAACAGCAATATCATCAACAACAACAGTTCCACCTAAAACATATTTAAATACACTTGAAAATTTAGATTCATATTGCACAAGTTCAATAGCAAGCCCATGCCCGCCATTTTCCTTTGCAATCTGTCTTTCTTCCTGTGTAATGGCTCGTTCTTGTAACTTATTCAAAGGAAGAAAAGTAACCACACCAAGTTTATTGTCTTTCAAATATTGAATGCATTTTGCAGCAATAGCATCGCTTGCAACAACAATGCTTTTCATTCTTGAACCTGCAGCAACTTCCATTGCCAAAGAATATTTCCCAGAAACTTGACCTAAATCTGCAACTGTTCCATATACACCCTGCATTTTTTGTTCGATAATTTTTTTAATAGCATGATCTCCTGCACTTGCTTCTCGAATGCCTATACTTTTTGTTCGTAATTTTGCAAATTCTTCCTGTGCATCCATGAGTTTATTTCGTGCAGAACTCAGCTGTGCAGAATAGACACTGCTTTGATTCAAAGCCTCAGAAAGTTTTTTGGTAATATCCTTGAATTCTTCTCTATTTTTCTTTAATTTAGAAAATTTTTCTTGGTCTTCTTTTTTCAAAGCTTGAATTTTTTCTATTCTTTGCTCTAAAGCTTGAATGTCATACTCAATCCTATCCTTTTTTCGTAATTCATTTTGTTTTTCTTCTTCTATAACAAAAATTTCCTTTTGTTTTGCTTCAATTTTCTGATCTAAGTCTTCGAGGATTTTAGAAACATCATCTTGGTTTGCAATACCATGTTTTTTCTTATAATTTTCAATTTTCTGCAGCACCTGCTCTTCTTTTTTCTTGACATCTTCATTTTCTTTCTGCAGTTTGTCTTGTTTCGTATGTGCTTCCTGAACTTTTTTTTCATATTCCTTGCTGCTTTCTTCAAGGCTTTGTTTTCTCTCTTTGAGTTTTTTCAGTTCATTATCACATACATCTTTTCGTGAACTATCTTTGATAATCCTCGTTTTGAGATATTCAATTTCTTTTCCAAGTTCTCGTTGTCTTTTATCGCCTTTCTCACTAAGTTCAGTATTAATAACATCAATTTCTCTTCTTTTTTCTTGAATATCTTTTTTTGTATTGGTAATCTCTTCTTGTATACCAGAAATTTCTTTCTCAAGTTCAGAGTATTTTTTTTCAACATCTTCAAGCTCTTCACTTTTTTCTTTGAGTACAAGGTGTATGCGTGTTGCTTTATTCCTCCCAATATTTTGTTCAAGTTCCTTGTATGCAATTGCTTGATCTCTGTCTTTTTTCAAGTCTTTCAGCGTTTTCTCTCGCTCAGTAAGAATAATTTCTGCTTCATTAAGTCGTTCTTGAACTTTAGTGAGCTCATGCATTGCCTTTTCTTTCTTTTCTTCAAACATAGAGATCCCAGCAATATCTTCAATGATTTCTCTTCTTTCTACTGGCCTCATTTCCATGAAATGCACAATGTCTCCCTGCAAAACAATATTATGCCCATCAGGATCAATACGTGCAGCTGCAAGAATATCTAACACTTGCTGTCGTGTCATAGTTTTATCATTTACATAATAGGTGCTATTTCCAGATTGTTTTACAACGCGTGTAATTTTTACTTCTTTGCTTTCTATGGGAAAAGATTTTTTAGAATTATCAAAATGAATAGAAACTTCCGCTTCAGATGCAGCCTTTCCTTGCTTACCACCATTGTAAATCAAGTTCGCAGATTTCTCAGCCCGTAGACCCTTTGCAGAACTTTTTCCGAGAACAAAACAGATTGCATCAATGATGTTACTTTTTCCAAAACCGTTTGGGCCTATTACGGCGTTATAACCCTCTATAAGGTCAATATCAACTCTTTTGGCAAATGATTTAAATCCCTTCGCTGTAAGCTTAGTTATAATAGTCAATAGATCACCTTTTTATCATGCTCCAGAAGAACTGACGCTATATAAATCTTTCCTCAGTAAAAAAGTATAAAAATAAATGTTCAAAGTGTTCAGATAGGTTTATATATGAGTTTTTAACAAATTTTGGTATAACAATAGTTTCTTTAGTAAGAATAGAACAAAAAAGGATAAATTTTGAACTAAATCCTCATGACTTACTATTAATTTTTCGTCAAAGATCGGAGAATCCTATTGTAAGTATCTATTATAATAATGAAAATACGTCTGAACCTCCTTTATCTCATGTTCGTAAATATACAACAGAAAGACTTGTAATGGCGCCTGCATTGATTTTGCATCCCTTCATATCAATATACGGTAAAAAATTTTCTCAAATTCAATACAGAGAAGATCTATCTTTTGGATTGAAAAAAGATATAACAGAACTTATTATAGGAAAAAATGCAATTTTAGAAAGACTTGCAACTTTAGATGGTTTTAAAGAATATGTAGATTTTTTTTCTCATCTTCCAGAACAAGCACCATATGATCCTCATCAATTTAAATTCTAATAAAATTATTTCTTCACAGCAAAGAACCAGTAAATATTTTTATCGGGGTGTGCACAGTGTTTCCATCCCCAAACTTTCTTAAAATAAGAGATGCTATACTTATGCTCTGGTCCAAGCCATGGGTCAAGAAGATAGACATATTTTCTTCCAATTTTTTTAAGTACTGCATAATGCCCTACTTTTTCTGGAGAATAATAATAACTAATAATAATGCGATAGTTTTCTTTTTGTAATTTTTGCAGTGCAGAAAGAGTCCCATAGCGTTTGTACACACATTTGAGTTTGTATTTTTTCACAAGATGTAAAAAATATTTGTCATATGTCCCTTGTTTTTTTGTGTGCAATACTTGTGCAACATGGTGCTCTTTTCTTTTCACACCTACAGAGGCTAAAACCATTCTTGCAGAAGCAGGTCCGCAAGTGTATTCTCTCTCTTGTTCATAGTAGGGCACTTTCATAAAAAGAAAGCCCAACAGAGAATCTATTTAAGGCTTGTTGTGATCAAGTATCAACAGTTTTACTGCTCACTTTTCAACCACTTTGCTGAGACTCTCTGCCTCAAAGTGCAGAATGTAAGCCTTTGGGGAACTGCTTTAAAAATAAGAAAAAAAGGGCTTTAAATACCACAGCCACCAGATTTATTTCGGCACCTTGAATTTCTGCAGGTGTAACAATTTGCAGCTGTTTGTTCCATAACATCCCCGCAAATAGTGCAAGCAAGACCTCGGGAGTTATTTCTTGACCTTCCCTTTGTGCTTTTCTTAACCGCAGCGAGAAGGCCTGTTGCTTCAACAAAGCCTCCAGTTTCTGGATCTTTCATAACAGATGCAAAGTCCCATTCATCAACAGTTCTTCGTGCATATGTTCGAAATGCTCCATTTTCTGCACCATGTAATTTAGAAAGTTCTAAACCTTCTTGATTATCTGCAACTTCTACTTGACCTAAATATTCTAAACGCAAAAGCTTAGCGGCTAAATCTAAAGGAGACCGAGCTGTTTTAATAAATGGGTGACCAGTAACTAATCCTTTAGGCTCAAACTCTTGCCCATCCCATGCTTCAAGATAATCCTCTAGTTCTACACCCCTTTTCAAAGCCTTAGATGCACCAATACCAGCAGTTTGAAGATTAGCTCCTAAAGTTGATCCTGCACGATAAGAAAGGAAAACAATTTGCCCAGGTCTCCCATCTTCATATTCACTTGCCATGATATGCAAAGGTGTCCCACCTATTTTTCCTTCCCATTCAAAAGCAGCTCTTCTATTAGGCATTTCTTCTTTTTCTCCTCTTCCAAGTTTTTTGAATTCTTTATCTCCAAAATTAAGAACTGTAGCTGGTTTGCTTCCATCTCGAAAAACAGAAATAGCTTTTAATCGAAGATCATGCCCTAAAAGATATCCATCATAAATATCTTTTACTGTAGCATGTTTTGGAAGATTATTTGTTTTTGAGATTGCCCCTGAAATAAATGGTTGTGTTGCACCAAGCATACGCACATGCCCTTCAAAGTGAATACTCCCTTCACCGAATTTATTCCCAAAAGCAGTGTCAAAAATAGCATAATGTTCTGGGTTGAGATATGGTGCTCCTCGTAATGTTCCTCGAGCAACATTTGGTGCAACTTCTTCTGAGACATAAGCTTCAATAGCTTTAATTTCAATAAGGCTATATCCAAGATTTGCAAGAGCATTTCCTGTCTCTTTATTGATAAGTTTAAGAGTTCCCCCGCCAGCAAGATCTTTAAAGATAATGTGTGAGATTCCTGGTTCAACTCCTGTAGAATCACAGCCCATCAAAGAAGAAATAGTCCCAGTAGGTGCAAGCACTGTTGTTTGCGCATTTCTGTAACCAAATTTTTTTCCTTGTTTCAATGCAGTATCCCATGATTTATATGCAGCATCTTTGAGATCTTTTGGAACTGATTTAATCCAATCAACATCATCTAAATTTTTTTTATGTGTGCTAATAACTTCTATCATAGGATTTTTATTTAATTCATAATGAATAAAAGTCCCAAGCCCAGCAGCCATTTCTGCAGATGTTTCGTATGCTGTGCCAGTCATAAGAGCTGTAACTCCAGCTGCAAAAGCTCTCCCTTCTTCAGAATCATAAGGAATGCCTTTTCGCATAAGCAATGTTCCTAAATTTGCATATCCTAATCCAATCGTTCTAAACTCTGGACTAATTGTTGCAATATCTTTCACAGGATATCCTGCAGCATCATTTGTTATATCTTGTGCGATTGCAAAAATACGGGAAGCTGCAGCGAACTTTCTTACATTAAGATTTCCTTGATCATCAGATAATGCAACGAGATTCAAAGAAGCAAGGTTACAAGATGTATCATCTAAGAACAGATATTCTGAGCATGGATTTGCAGAATTAATCCTTCCTGAATTTTTACAAGTATGCATTTTTTGAATTTCGCTTTCATACTGTATTGCAGGGTCACCAATTCTCCAACTCCCAAATGCAATTTTTTTAAGGGTTTCATCTGCATCTAGTTCTGCAACAACACGTCCATCAACAATTCTTCTTACCTCAAATTTTTTGCCTTCTTCTATTAATCTAAAAAAATGATCATCCACCTGTACTGAAAGGTTTGTATTTTGAAAAGCAACTGTGGTATATGCTTCTCCATCCATTCCAGCTGACCATCCATTTTGTATAAGAGTAAGAGCTTTATGGTCTTCATCAGGTTTCATTTCAATGAATCGCAAAATATCAGGATGTGTATATCGTATCTCTGTCATTCGTGCAGCTCTTCTGCTTTTTCCTCCAGACTTAATCGTTCCAGCATTTCTATCATACATTTCTAAGAATGTCGTTGCTCCAGAAGCTGTTCCTCCTCCTGAAAGAGGTTCTCCAGCTCCTCGGAGAACACCAATATTCAAACCTATACCTGAACCATTAGAAAAAATAGCACCTTCATCGAGAAAATGGTGAAGAATACTTTCCAAATCATCTCTTGGTCCTTTAATAAAACAAGCATGTGTCTGGGGTCTAACAAATTCATGAGGGATAGTCTCTACTTTTCCCGTTTCTGAATTTCTCCAATACACATTTTTAGAACTTCCTTTAACTCCATATTCATTATATAAACCAGCATTGATTTGAACCGGTGTATTAAAGGCTCCCATTCTATTTATCTGTAAATATGCAAGGTCATCTCTAAAAGCTTCTCTATCTTCTTCTGTTTTAAAATAACCTAATCTCCATCCTTCATCTGCAAAAAAGTTTGTAACTCTTGTAACAAGATGTCGAAGAGAATATTCATGATCATTTCCTATTTTAGCACGAAGATTATCCTGTTGAGTAGCATCATTAGGTTTGTAAAAATATGTTTTTGCAACAACGGTAGCATTATTATCATCCCAGCTAGCAGGAAATTCAGCATCATCCATCTGAAAAACAATTTCTCCTTTTGTATTTTTTAGTTCTAAATCCCTTTTTGTATATGATCCTACAGTATCATAAGGATTTATTTTTCCATCCGTAAAAAATCTTTTAATTGTAAGCCCTTCTTTTTGTGTAGGGGCTTCATGATAGACTCTTCCTATATCAATACGATCTAAATATCTTCCACCTTTGAAATCATATGCCTGGATTTCCCCTGCCCCAATAGCATAAGTGAGCTTAGATGAATCAAGATGGCTCTCTCTCTCAATCATTGCTAAAGCATCTTCTAAAAGAATATGCCTTTCTCTATCATATGTGCCTAGAATCCCCTGAGAATATTTTCCTAAACCACCATCTGCCATTTTTTGTCCCCCTCGTTAGTTCTTTTTTATTTCTAATATCTCTTTTTTAAAATCTTCAATGTCCTTGAATTCCTTGTACACTGAAGCGAATCGTACGTAGGCAACAGGATCAAGCTTTTTCAGCTCCCTCATAACTTTGTCGCCAATGATTATGCTCTTAATCTCTTTCAGGTTCAGCTTTCGCAACTCACCCTCAATTTTATCTATTGCATGCTCAATTCTCTCTACAGCAACAGGCCTTTTTTCACATGCCTTCAAAAGCCCTCGTTTCAATTTTTCCCTGTCAAAATGTTCCCTTCTTCCATCTTTTTTCACAATAGAAAAAGCAGTTTCACGTACATGCTCAGAAGTGCTAAACCTCTTTTTGCATTTCAAACATTCTCTTCTTCTTCTTGTTTCACTATCAATATCTCTCTTATCAATCACCTTTGTTTCAGTATGTTGACAAAAGACGCATTTCATGGAAACCACAACATCTTGTGGTTAACCTTGCTTGGAAAACCTAGATGCTGTATCTTTCTACAGTTGAAGAATTTATAAACATTCCTATACTTAAGAATACAATTTACAAAATAAATCTAAAAATATCTAAGCATTACAAAAAAGAGCATATCCAGAAATTATATAAACATAAACTTTTCTTACAGCACTCATGAAATACTATATCCCTTTATTTTTAGCTTCCTGCATGGAAAGTTCTGATCTAAATCACAACAATATGCAAAAGGGTTTAGACAGCACCAAAAAGGATTTAGAGTACTTTTGTGCTACAGATACAATAGACCCGGAGATTATTTCTGCTACATGGCCAAAAACAATGTCACAAAATCAATATATACAGGTGAAAGCAAAAGATAATACAGCTATTGAATCTGCTGTTTTTTCTGCAGAGATTATAAGAAGAAATCCTTCAATGGTTGTAACACAAAATGTTAAAGCAGAAAAATTAGCTGATGGTTTTTACCAAGCATCTGTTTTTCTAATGCGTTCTATATTAAAATATGAATGGACTGTAACAGATTGTAATGGAAATAAAGCTAAAATAAGTAAATCTGGTCCTAATGCAGAAGAATATGGTCTCGGTGCAAAAAATTACTAAATCAAAACTTTTCTCAGTATAAAATAGCGTCTGGGGTTATCCCTACAGCTTGCTGTGGCTGGGATAGCCGAGGGAATTTGGTTTAATATCTTCCTCAGAATAATAGACAGTATTCTCTACTACTTGTTCAAGACCTTCTTCATTTTTCCAGGGGAGCTGAAAAAAGGAACAAATCTCCTTGTTAGGATGTAGATAATCCATAAGATCCTCACAACCACCTGTTAATCTTTCAAAAATAAATGATCGGAAAAGACTATCATAAGTATATTTGTGGTCTTTTGGAGAAAAATTCCTATCTTGTCCTTGAGCGATTCTATTCAGTGAAGGTAAAATGAGGTATCTTCGTATCCTCCCATGTGCAGCATACACTTCCTTGTACCATTTTGGATTTTCGTGGATCGCTATTCTGATCTTATGATCAAAATGCCTTTGCTTAGGCGCAGGAATAAGCACAACAGTGAGTTTGTTGATCTCTAGTTACTTATGAAGATATGCAGCTTCTTGAGAAAAAAGAGAATGTATATGTTCAGGCAAATAGGACAAACCTCTTTTTGGGTCCCACATAAAATGTTTATAAAAAAATGGTGTTTTTAAAAATATCTGTGTTTAATAATCTGTAATACTTTGCTGTGCAATTTTTTTATATGTAGCCCATGATTTTCGGAAGATTTCAGGGTATTTTTTTGCATTTTTTTTCAAAAAAGCTTGAGTTACAGGATCTGCAGGATAACCGCTTCCCATTTCCCCATATTTTTTTTCTAAGTCCACAATAATTCTGTCTCGTGTGACTTTTGCAAGAATAGACGCTGCAGCAACTTGAAGATGCTTTTCTGCATTATGCTCTAAAACCAATTCCATTTTTACAGTGAGTAAATTTTGCAGATATTCTTTGTATGCAGGAATATTATTACTGGGACAATCCACAATTGCTTTGTCTGGTTTTAATTCGTTAAGAATAAGTGCTGTTTTCATTGCCTCAAGAAAATTTAAATTAGTTGTATCAGAGTTTACCGCATCATCAATTTCTTGTGGTTCTATAATGATGAGTTTGTACGCTTTGACAATTTTTTTAATAGGCTCGAAGAGTGCTTCTCTTTTCTTTGTTGTAAGCAGTTTAGAATCTTTTACTCCTATCTCTGCAAGCTTCGCTAAGTCTTCTTCTTCTACAACAACTCCACACATCACTAGGGGGCCGATGACTGGTCCTCTCGGGTTCTAAACAATGACTTATTTAGAAACGCCCGGCTTCATCGCATCCCAGTAGTAATATCTTTCCTTTCTCTGTCATTTCATATCTTCCAGAATTCAAATAGAGATATCCCTCAGTTTTAAGCTTTTCTAATTCTTTAGGAATTCTTTTACGATAAATTCCTGTAATTTGTCCCATTTGAGTATAATTTTTATGTAAGTTTTGTAAAATTTTAATTCTACTCTCTAAAATCTCTTTTTCTTATGTTCAAGTTTTTTTGTTTCTTGAAGTCCTAAAAAATTATTTTTAGTGATAATAGTTTTCCCTGTTTCTTTCTCCAGGGCTAATCTAGCATCCTGGGCAATCTTTCCTCCTTTCTGTGCAGTCTCTTTACATTCTGCAAGTCCCTTTGCATCTTTTGCAACAGTAATATCTGTTGTTGCCTTTTCTCCAAGCATTGTAAAGATAAGTTCCCAATCCGTCATGTGGTCTCTGACATTCTGGTTCTTCTTTTCTAAGCCTTTAAAGTCTTTATATTCTTGCACAGTTTTTCCAAAAGTGGCTTTACTTATTTCATTTGTAAGAATGGCAAAGTCTTTTTCCTCATGTATTTCTCTTCCTTTCCATTCATCCGTGAGCTCTTGTCGTATTGCAATCCCTCTGAGTCTCTTTTCTATCCAAGATTGTGGATAGCCTTTCATTTCATAATATTCTTTGACTCTATTCTGTGCAAGTTCTGGATTTTCAATTTCTTGTACACGTTCGTAACCAACTTGTGCTAGCCATAGTTTAAAAGGTTCGGCATGCTTGGAAGGTATAGACTGAATAATTCGAAACATGTTTTTTGTGTTTGCACAGTCTGTTTCATAATTTTTCCCATCAGATGCTGGCAATTTCAGTTGGTGACAATTTGTCACCACCTCACTTCCCTCTTCTCTTAGTCGCTGGCTTAATTTATTCCAGTATTTTCTAGCATCCCCACTCTCTGTCAATGCTCCTACCACATCCACAACAGAGAAATACCATTCTCCATTATGCCAAACCCTTCGTATTTTTTTGTCTTGAAAGACAACCAAAGCTTGTTTGTTTTCTTCTTGCATGTTTTTCTCCTATTTCACAGTTCAAAAAGAAATAATGAAAGTCCATTTATAAGTCTGGCGCGCACCTCATGCCAACATGTCCGCCTGTCCAAATGCCTAAATTTCCAGGGAACAAGTTCTATAAACAAAAACCAATTTGTCCAACTTACTCAGCCAACATCACACCTTTCTGTACAAACCTTCTTTTGTACTCTAAACGTTTCTGTACAAAACCCATCTGCACTTCTTTGCCTGTCATACCTAAGACTTTGAAAAACGCCTGAAGATCTTTCTCATTCCTCAGCTCCCACGCATCTTTTGCAAAACTTCCAATAACCATGGAAATCTTATACTTCCTGCAAAGATGAATATTTTGTATAATCCTTCCTAAATCTTTTGCTCTTTGTAAAGAATGGAGTATACTGGAAAAAGAGAATCCCACAGCAACGGTATGTTCTTTTGCCAATGTACAAAGCACATGGTTAAGTCCTGAATTTCTTTGATGCATAAAATCTTTTCTTTGTCCAAGATGTGGATCAAGGAGTACATCGACATATCTTGAAGAAAGAGCGAGCCTATTAATGGTATCATCTCCACCTTGTACAATGACTAATTCTTTGCTGGGAAGTTTAGGAATTTTTTTCAGGATTTCTCCTTTATATCCAAATCCTTCTAAAAGTGTGATATCCATACTAATAAAAGTGAGTACAACTTTAAAAAGCTTGTTTAGAAAAGATACCACTTAAAAGTAACTAATTAAGAAAGGTTTATTAAGGGTTATTCTATAGAAAAGCCAATGAATATAGATTATTTAAGTCTTATAAATAGATTCTTTGATAAAAGAAATAGAGATCCTTTAGAAGAAATCATTGAAACTGCAAAAAGGCAGCGAGCAAACTCTCCAAAGAATTGGACAAATTGTTGGAATGAAAGATGCAATAATAACGATGAAACTCGTTATTTATTGGTTGATATTTCTTTAAAGGTAAATTCTTTTTTAGAGGTGGAGATAGAAAATGTACCTCCTGTTCATTATGCATATCCTTCTTTATCCAGAATATTGAGTTTTTTTATTATTTCAAATGGATGTATCCTTGGATCTTATGTTCTTGACCACGCCTTGACTCCAGGACAAATAGTTGTTGGAACAGAAGTAATCGTTGCTTCAGGTATTCTTGGTTTAGCAGTATTAAAAATTCCTGAAGAAAAAAGTCTTGGATGGTATTGCCCAAAGAATAAAGAGATTATTCTAAAAAGAGGTGAGTTGAGACAAAGGTTAAGTTCTATTTTAGCACACGAATATACACATTATTTACAACATGAATTAAGTTCAACTTTTCACCCTATATATAAGATCTTTCTTGAGGGTCACGCAATGGGTGTACAAAAGCATATCACAGAAAGTTTAGCAGAAGAAAAAAAAGATTTTGCATATGTACAACAGACAAATGAATTACAATGGCATTTAGAGGCTGCTCTAAAATTATTCAAAGAGCATCATGAAGAACGCAAAAAGAAAGATCCTATAAAACTCGTTTTGGGTCATTCCCATTCAATAGGCCATGCTCTTTTTCAAATGGCAGAAAGAAAACATGGAAAAGGAATTTATATTGACGCAATGAAAGGGAACTATAGCTTTTTGGAGTAAATATGAGAGAACTCGTACACTATGGCATTGTTCATGATGTTTCTGATATTTTTAGATCCAGAGAATCAAAACAAGATGCAAAGAAAGTTGAGCGTTTTCATGATGTGCTTGGAGATTATTATACAACTTTAACTGGAAAACTTTTAGACTATCATGGAGAAAATCCTTTTCATAGGACCTATATAGAGGGATATTTTGATGGAGAATTAGGGGATGGACCAGCCATATATATTCCAGCAAGAGCTTTACATGATTTATATAATATTCCCATTATGCCTACAGAACATAATGGATTAAGAATACTTGCTTTAATTTATGAAGAAAGGATTATAGATGAAATGAAAAAAGGTAAAAAAATTCCTATAAGAAAATTTCTTGAATCTTTTTCTGATGGAGGAGAGATATTCCTCCCTTTTATAAAAAACTTTTTTAAAGACTGTGAATATGCAGATATTAATCAAGCTCGAGAATATTGGATTGGAAGAAATATTGCTTCAACATTACAAGAAAATGAGCGTGGAATTCTCTTTTTAGGCAAAGGTCATAATCCAGAGAATGTAAAGAAATATCTTACAAGCAATACAAAATATACCTATAAAGATTTATTTCCAGAAATAAATTAATAATACTGCTCATCACCAAAAATTTCATCAGTTTGCTTATTGAGCAATTCTTCAGCAGATCCCTTATTCATGCTTTTGTATTCATCAGGTCTGTAGACATGACCTTTAGGCTTCTTCTCCTCAACTTTCACGTCTTCTTTTTTATCTTTAGGCTTTTCTTCCTGTACTTTCTCTGCAACTTTTTCTTCTTTCTTTTCTTTTCGATGATCAATAATAACAGTTTTAGCTATTTTCTTTTCTTCAACTTTTACTTCTTCTTTTTTCACTTCAGGAGCTTTAGGCTTTTCAATTTCAACTTTAGGGGCTGGAGTTTCTTTGTCATGAAAAAATTGTTTTAAAAACTCTTCAGTAACTCTTTTTCTTCCAGATTCAACAGATTTTTTACATACCTCTTCACATGTTTTAAGCATGAGGCGTACATTATTATCTGATCTTTGGTAAATTTTTCGTATAATCATATCTGGAAGCAAGGAGAGATCTCCAATACGTTTTTTCACAACTTGTAATGCAAGGTCTTCATTCATTTTTGCCATACCTACTTCTTCTGTATGCGCTTTGAAGCCAGGTACAAGCTCACCTTTCTTGATTCCTTTTCCTACAAGAACAATAGACTTAATGTAGCCTTCTTGGTAATAAGAGTATAAACGTTCATAATCCTTAGAATTCAATTCTTGTGCTTCATCAAGCAATAAAATCATTTCTTTGGGTTTAATATCAAAAAGTTGTCCGACAAAACCATATCTTCCATTTAATAATGATTTCACATTTAATCGTGAGTCCATTCTATTACAACTATAGTAGATAACCTGTTTTTTTCCTCCAAAATCATTGAGAAGCTTTTTGAGAATGCTGCTTTTTCCTTGTCCGTAGTCTCCTTCTACAAGTACGACTTTGTTATTGAGAATACCATAAGAAATTTCATCAACAACTTTATCAAAACCAATAACATGATCATGAAATACAGCCGGTTTAATGCTAAAAGGATTAGTATGAAAACCTAGTTCTCGAAACCACACATCATTCATCTTGTACCTCTTTCTAAAAGCTTCCTTACATCGTCTTCAGTAAGGTTCTTATTTGCAACGTATGCTTTACAAACATGCTCGCAGTTATTTAAAAACTTTTGTGTGTTCTTTCCTGATAATTGATAGGCTGTTTTAATGACTCTATCACTGAGAATATGCTCCCCTAATTTATCTCGAAAAACTTGTACTGCTTCAAACTCAGAAAGGGAATGCAATTGTATGGTTTTTCGTATTCTTTGTTTAATACTTTCACTTAAGTGTAGTTTTTCATAACTTTTTGTAGTGATAATAACAGAACGAAGATGATTGCTATCAAAGAAATATTTTATTCTTTCTAGATTTCTGGAAGAAATATGCTCAACATCATCAAGAAGGAGGATCATGTTTTTGGGATATTTTTTAAATAACCAACCCAAGATGCCATTCTTTTTTGCAAGAATCTCTTCAATATTAAGTTCTTTTTGCAATTCCTTTGCATTGACATATGCTATTCTTCCATAGCCCCCAAATTTTTTAATAACTTCTTTCAAAATTTTAGTTTTTCCACTTCCATTTTCTCCTTCAATGACAAGAATATTTCCAGACATAATAGAATAATACGCTTCTTTCAGAATTTCTTCATTGCCTACACATCGTGTTTCTCTTTGTAAAGGATTTTCATCAAAATCAAGCTCTTCATACCATTCCATCTTATTCTAGCTCCCTTGCTTTTTTTCTATATTCTTCAGCTTTTGCATAAAAAGACTCTGCGCCTTCAAAATTTCCAGAATGATATGCACATTCTCCTTTTTTATGTGCTCGGCGTGCTTTTCGATAATATTTGTATGAATTCTCTTGAAATAAATAATATCCCAAGAAAAAAAGAACTACCAAAACAAGAACAATTCCGAATATTTTCCACCATTCCATTCTTAAAAAACAGCCTATTTCTCCCTCTTTATAAGGATTTTTATCATTTACTACTTATGTGTTAAGCTAAAAAGTGTTTACCAGGGGTAGTGAAGAACATTACTTTTCAAAAAGAGAAAGAAGGGAAAGCCATATGGTATAGTACCAAGGAACGTTCGAAACAATAATATTCTCACTTTGTTCACTCTCATAATGTGTTCCCAAAGCATCTGTATAGACCATATGAAAAGTAATATGCCCATTTGCAAATGCTTTCCCAGAAACTTCTGTACTGATAGTCCTTTGCCCTTCAACAGAACTCAAAGAAAATGTTCCCACACCATCAATAGAAAGAGAGAGATCTTCTACTGTACTATCAGTAACGAGAGTAAACTCCATATCTTCTTTTTCATGGAAGTTTATTTCCTTTAAGTTAATGTTTTCTACACGGAGGTTAGGAATTTCAACAATGTGCAAATCAAAATATGCATACCGTGCTTCACCATTTCTTTCTGCACGAACCAACAATCTTTGACTTTGGTAATCCTGAAGAGCTATATTCCATTCAAGCTCTTTTTTTGCAGCAAAACAAATCTCTTCAAAACAAACCTCAACAGCAGCAATGTTCCCTTCTAGAAAACACGTAAGAACAGCATTTTCTTCCGCATAATATTGATCCTTATCTAGAGAACAATCCAAAGAAACATCATCTAAATATGGCTTGTTTTCATCAACTTGAAGAGAAGAAATAATTTTTTCTGCATCTTCTAGACTTTCAGTTTCATAATTTGATGCATAGCTAAAACTCGTTTCTGCACGCCCTCCAAACATAGTTTGTACTTCAACACTTGTTGTATAAAGATACAAGGGATCAATATCTTCAGGCACTTGTACAATCCAAAATACAATCTTTTCTTCATGTGGTTCTAAAAGAACACTCTTTGTATTTTTTCCTACAACACCAGGAGCTTTTGTCAAATAAAGTTGTACAGGAACATAAAAATCATTTGGATTAGAAACGGTAATTTGGAGAGGAACATAACTCCCAGCTCCAACAGAGTCTTTGAGTGTTTCAACTTCAAGAGAGAGATATTCATCTGCAACTCCACCAAGAGCAGTAATATCTGTTTGGAAATTTACCTCTCCAACATCAACCTGAAGATTGTTTCCTATCCATTCATAAGAAACAGATGCTTCATTAGATCCAAGTTCATCTTTAAATTTAATATGAGAAGGATCAATCCATCCAAAAGTTCCATAAGTAACATCCACAGGAACCCATTTCCCATCAATATATACTTCTGCCCAGCCATGTGCACCAAAATCATCTTGTAAATTTGTATAGACCATCCCTGATGCAAACCGTGCAGGAATTCCTCTGCTTCGCGCAAGAGAAATAAATAAATTTGTAATTTCATCACAGACTCCTTCTCTATGTTCTAAAACCCATGAAGATTTTTGGCTTGCTTGTACATTTAAAGAAGACAGATTGTATTCTACATTATTTTGCGTCCAGTTTGCAAGAATAAATACAACTTTGTAAAGATCATCTTCTCCACCAACAAGTTCTTCTGCAAGTGCATCAATTTCTGAGGTAATATCAATAATTTCTGTTTCCAATGTATAGACTTGTACTTCTTCTGGAACAGATGCAGGGTAAGGAATTTTTTCAGAAATGTGAATAAGAGTATTTTCTACAAAAATTTTGCTAGAGACAGAAAAATCATAGGAAGGACTATCAGTATTCCATGTATATTTCACTCCATTGTTTGTTATGCCTATATCTGCTTCTGGATTTGCAAGAAATTCTTCCAAGAGAATAGTTTGATAAGGATAGGATTTGGGATAAAATTCTAACTCTGCAGAAATTTCCTGTGTAACTCCATTCGTCTTTTGTATGTCTGAAGAAATATCTACTTGCAATGTTAAGGAACTCACATTATTGTAATTATCAACTTCTGCAGAAACAAAAGGAAGCAGGAGAAGAATAAAAATCCAGATCGCTCTTTTCATAAGATCCTAAATGTCTCTCTTTCTATTTAAATTTTTGCAAAGAATCTTTTTTTATTTCTTGAATGTTTTTACAAGCTCAACAACTCGCTCAGAATAATCAAATTTTTGATAAAAGGTATATGCATTTTTATTAGGCACAAAAACTTCAACGCGAATAATATCACAACCATTCTCCTGAAAATATCTTTCCATTTTTTCCACCAAATTTTTGCCTACATGAAAACCTCTATAACTCTCTAAAACAAATAGTTCTAGTATCCTAGCTGGTTTTGTAATTCTACACTCAAGCAGGTTTTCTTCTGGTTGTTTCTCAATAGCACCAGCTATGCACCCTACAATTTTTTCTTGATCGTAGGCAAGAATAATAAGTCCTTCACCTTGAGAGACTCTATCAATAAGATCATTTGTATAATGTATTCCATATGAAGGAAGTCGCCGTAATCTTTGTAAAGGATCTATTTCTATAAGAAAGTCCTGAAGGTTTTCCATACAGCTCACAAGATCTTCAAAATATCCTTCCTTGTATTCCTTAAAGAGTATGTTCATAAAGATAAAGAAAAAAAAGAAAGCATTTAAATTTTGTGTAAAGTATAAATACTAATATTCTTCAAGAAAAGCACGCAAATCTTCCCAAGAATATGCAATAATATCTGCTTTTGCTTCTAAAGCTTCTGAACGATGATGCATTGCAATCACAACACTTTCAAGATTTCTTTCATGAGCCACAACAGCCATTCCTGTATCATCTGTTGTATCTCCTATAACAATCATTCTCTCAGTTTTGTGAGAAACCATTCGTGCAATTCTTTCTTTATCTTGCACTCCATAGAGCATTCCATATTGCTTGAAATCTTTTCCTGATAAGGGATTCCCAAATACTTCACGCGCATCAACATATTCTCCATATGCATCTGCAACAATTTGTAAACTGCAAGAAATAAGTGCCCTTCTCCCATGTATCAAATCCAGAGTTTCTTTTGCATGTGGATATATTCTTTTAGGAAGTTTTTTTGCTCCCTCCTGAATTATTTCCTCTGGGATTTCCCTCAAAGAATCCAGAAATAAATTTACAAGATGTTTTGTATGAATCTCCCTTTCTGCATCAGGAATCCCATTTGCTAAAGTTTTTCTATCGTAAAGAAAAATTTCAATATTTTTTGTAACAAAACGTGGAAACTGTGAGAAAGGAATACGAGGGAGAAGATAGAGTGCAAGATCTGCATTGCTTATTCCGCGAAGAAGCTTATCATAGTATCCTTTATGCAAAGTTCCATCAATATCACAAAGGATTCTCTGTGTAACAATATCCCTATTTGCCAGTGCATGGATAAGGTCATAGGCACTTCTATTTCCTTGAAGGAAAATATTTCTATTTGCAAGCGGTTGTTCTGTCATGGTAAAAGAAATTCAAGATGTGTTGCTGCAACAGAAAATCCAAAAATCCACGTGTTGCTCACTTCTCCATACCTTTCTCCATGATTGTGTATTGCTTCATATTTTTTTTCAAGGATTTCTTTTCCTGTAAGACTTTTTAAATTTTGCACAGTTTCTTCTTCTAAAAGTGTTCCTGCAGAGCCAACTTGTTCTTTGAAAAGCCAGTATTTGCTTACTCCATGCCTCGTTAAAAAAGGAGGGCTAGGACGTGTATGTGCATCAGTATTGTAAATGAGTGGAAAATCATGTTTCTGTGCAAAAACACGAACACCAGCATTGGTGAAAGTCATCCAGAGGGTGTTCCCTGTGTTAAGGCCTTCAAGGAACACAGGAAATTCTTTTGCAATCTTATAAAGTTCTTTTATTTCATCTAGTGTTGGAGGAAGAAAAGCACTCAATTGTTTAAGAACAGGAATAGGTGTTTTTCCTGCTGGGACAGTAAAGGGATGAGCAATAGTCATATAGGCTCCTTGTCTTTGTCCTTCTTCTAAAAGTGCATGCGTTCCAGAAGCCTGCAAGTGATCAAAGCCTTCTGCAGCAATATGTATCTGATGATTTTCTCTAAAAACACTCGGAGTACTGCCCTCAAGAATAGTTTCTACTTCAATGCCTTTAGTGAAAATGACTTGTTCATCTCCGCGCTTGACAATACTTGCATATGTATCAGAAAAAACAACTTCAATTCCAGCAATTTTTGGAAGAACAGCAACAAATTCTTCATAAGGAACGACATGATGTATAGGATGAAAAAGTCCATAATCTGAAATAGCCTGTATGCCAACTTTTGCATTAAAAAAACTATGAACTATTTCTTGTCGATCTTCTTCTGTTTGAAATAATTTTCTTCCAAGATGAAAATGAGAATCAACAAGAACCTTTCTTTCAGGGATACTTTTCTTTCCGAGAAAATGTGCTTGAAGAAAACCTAAGTGATCTTTACTAGTTTCTAAAGTAAATAATGGGATGCTAAACATTCTTCTCAGAGAATAGGAGCTCTTTAAAAACCTTATGATAAGCTAGGCTTGTCCGGAATTAAAAAGGAATAATTAAAAGCCTCGTCTTCTTTGTTTTAGGTTATGACACAAAAAACACTTTCTGACGAGACTTTTAGACACATATTACACGAACAAATAATTAAACTTTGCCATTCTTTTGAGCTTCCTTTGCATTGGAATAAGATTGGCCCCAAGAAATTCACGAACTATCAACGCGCTGGGATAATAGTTCTTTTTTTGCGTAGCAAAAAGAGCCTTCGTGATTTTATAAGAGAACTCAAAGAATCTCGTTGGACGAGCTGGTTAGGATTAAAATCTCTACCTGGAAAAAGTACTCTTCACGACTGGCAAACCATCTTTGATTTGAAGACTCTTCGTCTGTTTCAAGAAATTCTTCTTTGTAAAGAGAAACCCTCTTTGATGGCAATCGATGCAACTGGCATCGATTCTTGGCAAAGAAGTCGCCATTATGAAAAAAGAATGTTTGAAGCATTAGAACCCTATGAGAGATTGAAGAAAATGCCGTATGCAAAGCTAGACATTCTTATTGATGTAGATTCAGGATTGATTCATGATTTTGTCTTGCGTATAAAACCAAGACATGATACTCTTGGTGCCAAGAGTATGTTCAAGAGAATGAAACACAGAGGAGTGAAAATTCTTGCAGATAGAGGGTATGATTCTGAGCCACTGCACAAAATTGCCCGTCAGGCAGGCAATATTTTGTATGCAAAACTAAGAAAAATGAAAAAGGGAATACCTGGAGGCTTTTACAGGAAGAAATGTATGATAAAAGATCCAGAGTATAATCGAAGATGTAGAGTTGAATCGGTGTTTAATGCAATCAAACACAGAAGACTGATTGCATTAAGAAGCAAAGAACCACATATGAAGAAAAGAGAAATTGCATGGCACATTCTTATTTACAATTTAGAAATACTACAGAGAATAAGGCAGCTTATTCTTTGGCTCCTAAAGGAGCCATTCCGGACAAGCCTTACAAAAGAAAAGTTACATTCTTTTTAGGCCTTTCCAACCAAGCTCAAACATTTGACTTAATGCCTGTGTAAAGTAGGGAGTTTTTACCCAGATTCCCATGTCGTATGCTTCATGTACATCTTGGTCATCTGCAAGCATAAAAAGTAGCTCTTTTCCATCTACCAAAATAAATCTTGCTTTGGTATTTTCATCAGAAGCTCTTAGCTCTACTGCATCACGAACTTCTTTTGGAATGAAAGAAAGTTCTTTGACAGGTGCAACCACTTTAATCTTTACACCGCTTGCTTTTGCTTTTTTGATCACAGATTTGAGAAGGTCTACTTTTCGTACAAGACCTTTTTCTGTAGTCATAATGCATACAGATTTTTCTGCATTTGCAATTAGTGTTTTAATGTGATCGTAGATGTTTTTTCTTCCTTTGAGTACTCCAGAGAGTTCAGAGGGTTCTACTTTGTCAATTCCTTGCTTGTAGAGCAGTTCAATTTCTCTATAAATATCTGTATCATTTACTTTTTCTAGCATGGATAATTGACGATCTGCATCTTCTTGGACTTTTTTTCTAATTCTTTTGAGAATTTCTTCTGGTTTTACTGCAATATATTTAATTGGTTTTCCGAGTTTCATTATAATGAACCCTTTCTTTTCTAAGTTTTCTAGAACATCGTAGGATCTAGATCTTGGAACACCAGAAATATCTGCTAATTCTCCTGCTGCAGCAACTCCACGAGAGAGCAATGCTGTCCAAACTTTAACTTCATAAATATTTAATTCGAAATGTGATCTTAATTTTTTTAAAAATTCCTCATTTACTATCATTTTTACTCCTTTCACCTAGATACTAGAAAATAGATATCATTTATAAATCTTTCTGTTTTTTACTAAGGTAGAGTAGTAAAACTAACCTGTATTGAGGTATCTCTTTGATATGACTCTTGCTATAATTGCTGCCACGAGGAGCACTCCACTGTAAATAATAAGGGTATATATAGGTTCTGCAATGCTTCCTATACTTGAATTGAAGAGGAGGATCTTTTTGAGCATGGTCTCCCCGATAATAAAGGGGTTAAATTGTACTATATTTCTGGTGTAGAGGGAGAGAGTTTCTAGAGGGAGGATAGTATTAGAGAAAAAGAGCATAATCATCGCTGCAGAAATTGCTGCAAGGGTAACTGTTTGCTTTGTATTGAAAAGATAGCCAAAGAGCATTCCTAGGAGGATGAAAAATGAGCCTAGCACAAGAAGGGCAAAACCTGCAAGAAAGAATGTTTGTATACTTAGTGTGCTGCTGAAAAAATAGTAAATCACAGCTAAAAGAATAGTAATCTGAAATGCAAGAATAATAAAATTACTCATAAATTCACCTGCCATGAATAGGAATTCATTCGTTGGAGTTATAAAATTTCTAAAGTATGCACGTGATTCTTTTTCTGTGATGATGCTTGCAGAGCTCATGAGAAGAGCTACAAGCATAATCAATAATACCAGAATTGTGGGAAGGATATAGAGGAGATAGGAGTTTAGAGAGCTAATAGGCTCAATGCTTGTTTTTACAGGAGAGACAATACTTGCAACATTGGTAATTTTAATTGATTTTATTTTGTCGGAAATTTCCTGAAGATTTGTAGATGCTGCTTCGAGATTTGTTTTTTCTGTGTTGAGTTTTGCATTGAGACCAGAAGCGCTTGTTGTTGCTGTGCTTACTGATGCTTTGCTTGCATCTAGCTTTGCTCCAAGACTTGTATAACTTGTTTCTAGGCTATCGATAAGACTGTTGAGATTGGTGATATCTGCGGTTGAAATATTATAGGAACTTTTGAGGGAGTTTATTGTTGTATCTAAGGTTGTGGTATCAAGACTTGCATGGGTAAAGTCTATTGCAGCGAGATCTGATGCAAGCGTTGTTGCTCCAGTTTGTGCTTCACCATTGTTTGTAATGATTGATTCAATGTTTGCTTGTGTTTGTATTGTTTTTGTATTTGTACTATCTAGTACTGTTAATATTTGTGTGATAATTTCTGAACTGAGTTGAGATGCTTCTATAGAGACTTTTGTGCTAATTTGGCTTGCAATGAGGTTTGCAACATTTAAACGAGAATTGTCTACATAAATCTTTACCATATTATTTGCACTATTGTCTAAGACCATATTTGCCGGGAAAATAACACATACTTGAAAGTCGCTGGATTTTACTGCATCAATACATTCTAGTTCCGAGTCCATTTTGAGAATGTTATATTGGCTGTCAGAAAGATTTATTATTATGGAATCAGAGAGTGTGGAGTAGGATTCGGAATAGGCTGCAATGTTTAAATCAAATAATGTAGAGGTGTTGAAGGCTAGAGCAACCAGAGTAATAATAAGAAGCGGACCAAAAATAAAAATGAGTGCAGAAACTTTTGAACGAATAAGCAGTTTTATGTTTTTTGTTACTGCATAAAAGAGTTTTATGAATGGATTTATAGGAGCTCTTTCTACAAAGAGATCAGGGCTTGTTTGCTGTGTTGGCAGCTTTAAGGGTGTTATTTTCTCTTTTTTTTCTATGACTCTTCTGATAAAACCCATCATTTTCTTGTTGCCGCCTCAAAGACTTCTTCAATAGAAGGTTTGCTTACTTCAACGTTAAGGAGTTCATCTCCTTTTGATTTTACATAGGATAAAATAGTAATAAGAATTTTTTCAGGATCTCTGGTGTAAATATACATATACCTTTCTTTTTGGAAAATATTTTTTGCTCCTGCTCTTTTCAGATAGGGAATAAGGTTTTCATAGGTTTTTTTCTTTGTTTCTATTTTTATGACTTGATCTTTTGTATATTTATCTTTGAGTTCATCTGGGCTTCCCATCTCTAGGATTTTTCCATGATGAATAATTGCGAGGGTATCACAGATTTTTTCTATTTCTCCAAGTAAATGTGAGGTTATGATGACTTTTGTTCCATTATCATCGATTCTTTTAATGAGAGCCATGAGTTTTTTTCTTAATACTGGATCAAGGTTTCCTGTTGGCTCGTCTAAAATAAGAATTTTTGGATTGTGAATCATAGAACAGGCAATGTCTAAACGCCTGTACATTCCTGTAGATAATTCTTCTGCAAGCACATGGCGAGAATCTTCAAGCTCTACTAATTTGAGGAGCTCTTCTATTCTTTTTTTTATATCTTGTTGCTGCATGTTGTAGAGTCTTCCAAAGTATTCTAAATTTTCTTCTACTGTTAGTTTTGGATAGACAGAGCCTGCTTGTGTTGCAAAGCCAAAGAGCTGGTTCATGACTCGTTGATGCTCGCGGATATTAATTCCATTGTAATACACTGCTCCAGAGTCAGGGCGCCAGAAACCAATGATGACATTGAGGAGTGTTGTTTTTCCACAGCCTGAAAGACCCATGATGCCAAAAATTCCTGTAAATGGGATGGAAAGGCTGAGGTTATTAAGAACTATTTGCTTTCCAAATCTTTTTGTGACATTATCTATTCTAATAAAATCCTCTTTTCCCATTGAGACATAAGGAGTATTATTTCTTTAAATATCTTTGCAAAGCTTTATTAAAGTTCTTTGCTTTAGAATTATTTATGAAACATCGATGGTGGGTTGTTAGTCTTCTTCTGGTTCTTTTTCTTCTTGCACAAGTTATTGGACTCTTGGTACATACGTATTACAATGTCAGTGAAGAAGCATTGCCTCTTGGCATTGAAAGACCTGAACTTAATCCAGAGACATCTTATATCTCTCTCTTTTTGGTTTTGCTTATTGCAACTGCTGTTGTTTTTGTATTGCTGCATTTCAAATTATTTCTTTTATGGAAACTTTGGTTCCTTGTAAGTGTGTTTTTTACCCTAGTGATTAGTTTTGGTGTTTTCTTTTCTGTAAAAGTTGCCTTGGTTTTTGCCGTTGTCTTTTCTGTATGGAGGGTTTTCAAGCCAAATCCCATTGTACATAACCTTACAGAGCTTTTTATTTATGGTGCTCTTGCTGCAATTTTTGTTCCTATCCTTACTTTGTTTTCTGTATCTCTTTTATTGATTTTGATTTCTGTATATGATTACATTGCTGTACGAAAGACAGCACATATGGTAAAGCTTGCACAGTCGCAAGGAGAAGCAAAGGTGTTTGCTGGTTTGTTAATTCCTTATGAAAAGAATGTTGCTATTCTCGGTGGAGGGGATATTGGTTTTCCTTTGCTTTTCGCTGCTGTTTCAATGAATACTTTTGATTTAGGCTTATTCGATTGGAGAACATATATTATTCCTCTTTGTGTTGCTCTTCTTCTTTTTGCTCTTTTTGCAAAAGGTGAGAAGAAGAAATATTATCCTGCAATGCCTTATGTGAGCTTGGGATGTCTTTTAGGTTTGGTTGTTTTGTTGTTATTTTTATAAGGAAAACTTTTTGTTTTATATGTATTATTAGGTTAGAGGGTGTTATAGACTTTTTAATAAAATAAATTTTAAATATTTAAACGACTGTTTTTTCCAGAGTAATGACAATTCTTCGATTATTCTTGCCCTTATTTTCTGCTTTTACAAAAAGAATTTCTCCTACTTCTGAAGTATTTTTTAGATGTGTTCCACCGCATGCTTCTTTTCCAAATCCTTCAATATCTACAATGCGAACTTCTTGGATGTCTTCAGAAAAGCCTTTTGCTAAAGAAGTCATTTTTTCTCCTAAAATAGATTCTGCTTCTTTTCTTTGGAGCAAAGACCAATGAATAGGATGTGCTTCTTTGATTATTTGGTTTGCTTGTGCAATATATTCTAAAATTTTTTCTTTGTCATAATTTTCAAGAGAAAAATCTATACGTGCTTTGTCTGTCTCTAGTTGGTTTCCTGTAATGAGAGCTCCTGTTGCTTTTGAAATGACTTCTGAAAGGATGTGTGCTGCTGTATGATATCGCATGAGAATATATCTTCTATCCCAATCAATAGTGCCATGAATGTGATCTCCTTCTTTAATACCAAGATCAGATATTTCATGGATGATTTCTCCTTCTTCTTTTTTGACAAAAATTACTTTATAGGCCTTTCCATTACTTGTGATGATTCCTGTATCATATGGCTGTCCTCCACCTATTGGATAGAAATATGTTTGGTCTAAAGTAATAAAAACTCCTTCTTTTACTTTTGTGACTTGTGCATCAAATTCTTTTTTATAACAGTCTAGTAGATAGGGTGCTTTCATTTTTTGTTTTCTTCAGAGATATATTTTTTGAATCGTGTCATGAAGATTCCAAACTCTTCATTGAGGACATTTGCACCACAAGCAAGGTCATGGCCACCACCGTAGCCTGTCAGACCTTCTAATGATTTTTTAATAATTTCAGGGAGTTTTATTTTTGTAGACCGCAAACTCATGACTACTTTATCATCTTTTATTCTTCCAATGATAACTACTTTGTCTGGCTTTCGGTAAATAATTTCATTTGAAATTAAACTGGTGAAAGAATCTTGACTTGAAGGGTATGTATACAGAAAGATTTTGCTTCTTGTTTTGACTTTCTTCGCTTCTTCTAAAGTATTTTGATATTTTTTTTCCATTTGTGCATAGTGCTTCCAAATAAATTTCCCTTGTGGTGTTTCTTGCTTCATAATTTCCCATGGGCTTTCAATTCTTGTGAGCACTTTTATACATTGTTTTGAGTTCTGTCCATTTCCTTTTAGAGCAAAAATAAAGTTTCGGATAAGAATTCCAAAATCAGTGTCAAAAATAATCTGCCCCGGGTGTTTTGCTTCAGGGATTAATCCTGGATATTGTTTTTGAAATTCTTCAATAAGTTCTGGAGGGATGTACCAATCGCCAATAATACCTATCATTGCTATCCAGAGATCTTTTTTTGTTATTTGATATGCCCAATAAGAGGTTGGTCTATTATCCTTATCATTTTCTTTTCTTGGATTGTAGTAATGGTAATGGGAAGATTCAATTGTTAATGGTTGATGGTGGTCAATATGGATGATTGGCGTTTTTATCCCCATAACAAAATCTTCTTCAATAACTGCTTTATCAAGGATAAGAACAAGATCTGCTTTTTCTCTGTTGATTTTTTCGCTTATTGCTTCATTGAGTTGTCCTTTGATAGGCATTCCTTTTCCTTTTTTTGTGTATTTCCAGAGAACTAAAAAGGAAGCAAGACCATCTTGATCATCATCAAAAAGAAAAAGAGGATTTTCTGCTTTGTTGAGGAAATTGCGAATTTCTTGAAGTTCTGTTTCTGTGATCATTTTTTACCCTTATAAAAATCAGTATAGTCTGTAGGAGGTGAAGCAGTTGTAGGACTATATTGGAATGGTGTAGAATCTTGCTTTCTCCCACTCTTTTTAAGGGTTGTGAAATAATATATAAGGAATGCAAGGAGAAGTATTGCTATGCTTGCTATTGCTAACAAAAGAATTGCCTTTGCTGCAGATTTTTTCTTTTCACAGAGGCCTTGTTTACAGACTTCTCCAGAACCGCAGGAAATATCTAAAGCACATGAAGAGCAGGTTTCTCCTGATTCTATAATTTTATTTCCACATACTGCAGAGCTTGTGCTTTCTGTAAGAATAGAATCAACTTCTACTTGACTCAATACTGAGTTTCCTACTGTGAGTGTCCATGTTTGTGTTGTTTCTTCTGTTGCATCAGAGACTGTTGCTTTGATTGTAAAAATTCCCTCTTCTATTGCTGTATAAGAAAAGCTGTCATCTGTGTCTGTTTGTTGAAGATCATTTACAAACCATGCATATGTTAATGTATTGCTTTCTGCATCAGAAACGGAAATGGAAAAGTCTTGCGTGTCTCCAGGTTCTATGCTTGGATCTGTGTCAGGAGAATGGGAATTTATTGCTGGTGCTGTGTTTGTTGTTGCGCCGACTGTTATACTAAAAGAATTACTGGTGACAGAAGCAGAGCCATCACTAGCTGTGATTGTTATATTTTCTGTTCCTCCCCAGTCAGTGTCTGGGCTAAGAGTAATGATTGAACTATTTTGGAGAAGATTTATATGTGCTGCAGATGTTGCGTAGGTGAGATTATTATTATGGTCTATATCAGAAAAATAACTGTTCATATTAAGTGTTGTATTAGTATTCTTTGCTAGTGTTAAATCGGATATGTTTGCTATTTTTTGTGGTGCATCATTTACATTGGTGATGTTTATTGTAAATTGATTGCTCGTGACTGTAGAAGAAGCATATTTTCCTGTAATTGTTATATTTTGTGTGCCCGTAAAGTTTTCAGTGGGGGTAATACTGAACTGATTATTTGTGTCAATGCTGATATTTGCGCTTGTGTTTCCTGAAAAGGTATAAGAATTTGCACCTGTAAAATAACTATCTAAGTCAAAGAGATTTTCGCTTGTTGCGTCTTCATTCGTTGCATAGTTTGCTATTATTCCAGAAAATGCTAGGGTGGAGATTGTGAGTGTATTATTACTCGATGCTGCTGCTGTTTCTGCATTTGTGTTCGTTGCCAAGCAATTCCAAATATATGCTCCTGAAGTTAGGCTTGAAACGAGAAAATTTGCTGTTATACTTGCATTACTTTGCGTTGCGACCACAGCCCATGGAGAACTGGATGTATTCATATAGAGTGCAATAGAAGAAATGCTGTAGGTTGCTTCTGTTGCAGTGCAAGAAAAGATAATAGATGTCATATTTGTGCTGTTTCCAGAGCTTGGAAATGTGAGAGACATAGAAAGTGCAGATATTGCTGGTAGAAAGAGTATTATCACTAGAAGGATACTCAGCTCTTTTTTCATAGTTTATTTAGAGAATGGCTATTTAAATATCTTTTGTCAAGATTTAAATAATATCTCTTCTTTATACTTGGTATGGATTGGAAAATTTTTTTATATGTATTTTTAATTTTTGTATTTCTTATTTTTATTAAAATAAGTCGTTTTCGTGTCAATGGAAAGAAGATTTTATCTTTGCCTTTACGCATTTTATTTGCTTTATTTTTCCCCTTATTGCTTGTTGTTCTTCTTGTTTTTAGTTCTGTATTCTTTTTGTTCCTTTTTATTTTTTTGGTCTTTCTTTTTTTTCTCTTCTTTGTTTTGGGGAGAATACGTTTGTATTCAAGAAAAAAGAAAAATGTATCTGATGATATTATTACTGTACATAGGGTGAAGAGAAAATAAGATAGTCTGTAAATGGCTTTTGTTCTTCAATTGCTTTTCTTTTAATTTCTTTGTACCTTGTAAAAAGTGCTCTTATTGTTGTTTGTTCTTCTCCTTCATAGATAAAAAGGTCTTCAATTCCAGTAAGATCTTCTGTTCTTAAGAAATCCGGACAGAGTGCTCGTAGTTCATAGTGTCCTGCCTCTTTACTGGGTTCTATATAAAGGCAGTAGAGAAGTCCATGTTCATCCGTATAATATGCTCTTATGATTTCAAATTCTACATCACCAAACTCTATTCTTTCTGTTTGTGTTCCAGTCCACTCTTTATATTCCTCTTCTTCTCTTTTTTCTAAATTTATTTCTTTAAAATAATTTTCTATTGCTTGGGTATTTTCTATTAATCTTCTAAATCGAGACAAAGTCATTATTTTTGTTTTTTTCTTTCTGTTTAAAAATTAGAAGGTAAAAAAATAAGAAAAAAAAGGTTTATTTTGATAGCCTTTTATTTGCTCTTCTTCCTGGGCGTATTTTTTCTCTTCCTTTTCCTGTATGAAGCATTCCACGAGATTTCTGTCCAGCAGAGGTTTTTCCTCTAAATACTCGGTTTGTATGTTTTCTATAACAGATCCATTTAAGGTTTTTATCTGCTTTTATTTCGGGCATATAAGGATCTATCATGATCACTTCGTACCAATAATGTAAGCCATCTTTTCCGACCCAATATGAGTTTAGTACTTCAAGATTTTTATATGATCTTTGTGCTTTTTGTTCTGCGATCCATTGATAGGACATTCCTACAATCTTCTTTCGCCTCATGGTTCGAGATCTACGACCATGCTTTCGTGCTTCTCTCTTTCTTCCACCACGAGAAACGCGGACACGAATAATAGTAATTCCTCTTTTTGCTTTGTAGCCCAGAGATCTTGCTCTGTCTAATCTTGTTGGTCTTTTAATAGAAGTAATAACATCTTCTTTTCGCCATGTGATAAGTCTTTGCTTATAGAGTGGGCCTAGGTTTTCTTTTGGTTGCTTCCAAAGCTCACGTATTGCTTGATACATTCCCATTGTTTTTTTCTCCGTTTTCCTTTAGGATTCAGGTTGCAAAGCCTACATTTCCTTAATTAAGGATGGGATAGTGGATTTTTAGAGCTTTTTAAAGGTTTCGATATACTTAAATCCTCTGCTTTTTTCTAAATATTATGACTAAATATATTTCATCTTTTACTATTAATGAAGCTTTATTTAGAAATTATCTTCAAGTAATCCCTTTAGAGCGAAGAAGAGGATTGGAGCTTTTGCTTATTGAAGGTAAGAGTGTTGATTTTCTTCTTAAAACTTGTTTTTCCCATAATGAATATGAAAAGGTATTCATATATGCTGGTCTTGATTCTGGTGCAAGTTATCGCCAAATTGGTTCTCAGATAAATAGAAGCGTAAGATATGTTCATGATTTAGCTCAGTTTTTTATTTCCGAAAAAATGATACAGCCACGTTAGTCTATAACTTGTATACAGTTTACTGGACAGGATTCTGTGGCTTCTTTATTCTTGTCCAGGTCTATTTTATGTATTTTCTTTTGATAAATACCTTTTTTGTCTATTGAATCTTTTAATTTTGATTTACCATCTTCTTTAGACATCTCCCAGAATTCTGGAGCTATCTCAATGCAAGAATTACAACCTATACACTTATCTCGAAAATGAATTATTGTTGACATGATTTCTCACAAATAACATAAACTTTATCATTTTTCCTAACTACTCTTTCAAGAGGGATTGTTATTTCAAGACCTTGTTTAGCTACATTAATTTTATTTTCTTCGTGTTGTATAACTGATACTTTTTCTTCGATGACTCCAGTTGTTGGTCCAATTATTAAGATATTTTTATTTAATTCAAGGTCTGCAGCTTCTAATTTGATATGGGCAATTTTTGTTTTAGCAAAATAATTTAGTACTGTACCAATATATTGCTTTTCTTGTTTTGCTATAGAACCAGAAGTAGCACTCCACATATCTATTTCTTTACCAAGATAATAGCCACCATGCCAAAAACCACGATTGTATACTTTTTCTACCTCTTCTATCCATAGTTTCACTTTTTCTTGACTATATGTTCCTTGTAAATATGCATCTACAGCTTCTCTATAACATTGAACGACTGTATGAACATATTCAGGTGCACGACCACGACCTTCAATTTTTAATACGGAAACTCCAGAGCCAAGTATTTGGTCTAAAAAGCCAATGGTACAAAGATCTTTCGGGGACATTACATATTTGTTATCCATTACAAATTCATGGTCATCTTCAACATCAATTACTTTGTATTCTCTTCTACAATTTTGAATGCATGCACCCCTATTAGCAGAAGCATTTTCTGTGACTAGGCTCATATGGCATTTTCCTGAGATAGCAACACATAATGCTCCGTGAGCGAAGATTTCTATTTCAATAAGGTTGCCAGAAGGGCCTCTTAAATTATTTTCTTTTATTCTTCTACAAATATCCTTTATTTGTTTTAATGTAAGTTCTCTAGCTAGAACAATTACATCAGCAAACTTAGAAAAATATTCGATACTTTCATAATTGCTCACATTTACCTGTGTTGAAATGTGAACAGGCATTTGTATCTTATTACAATAAGAGATTGCCGCATGGTCACTTGCAATGATTGCTGTAATCCCTGCAGATTTTGCTTTATCACAAATATTTTTCATTAAATTAATATCATGATCGTATAGAATTGTGTTTATTGTTAGATATGTTTTTATGTTATTTTTTTTGCAAATTTCTGAAATTCTTTCTAAATCCTTTATGAAAAAATTATTTGTGGAACGAGCCCGCATATTTAGTTGCTCGACACCAAAGTATACCGAGTTTGCTCCTGAGTTTATAGCAGCCATTAAAGATTCATAAGATCCTGCTGGAGCCATAATTTCAATTTTTTCCATAGCTGAAAAGCAAAAGAGCAGGTATTTAAATATTCGCAAATATATCTTTAAATATGGAGCTTGAGAAATTACGAAAAGAATTAGCTAAGGTAGATTCTAAAATAGTTTATCTTCTTGAACAGAGAAAAAATACAGTCCTTAAAATTGGTAAAATAAAAGAATTAAAAGGAATTCATATGGTCCAGAAAGAACGAGAACAGAAAACTCTGCAGAGATTAGTTAAGCAAACAAATGTAGATCCAAAAATAGTGAAAAAGATATATTTTATTTTGTTTTCTTATTCTCACAAGTTACAAAAAAAGAAAAGATACTATTAGATATACGTGAAACTTAAATACTAAAAGTTCTATTTCTGCTGTATGAAAAAGGATTGCTTTTCTTGTCATGGAAAATGGTATACACAGCCTTTAAACTGTGGACATAGTTTTTGTCCTATTTATACCAAGCTTCCTCAGTTGAAAACTGTGCGTTTAGATAAAGATAACTTCCAAGGAACTGCTCCGAGTGTTTTTGTTGGAAGGTATGGCTATCCTCACCTCAATGTTGGTATCCTTGCTCCACCTGAGAAGATTGAAATGGATGGAGAGTTGTATGATGCACCAAAAGAATGGAGCAAAAGAGGATTTCAGATACAAGATGTGCTTGATTTTCGTTCTGTACTCATTAATTCACGCACACAAGTTTCTGTACGAAACCCAGGAAAGTATGTAGAAATAAGTCAGGAAGTTGCTATGGCTTCGAAGCCTGTGGATGTTGAGTTCTTCTTACAAAAGAAACCTGTGTATCAAATAAAAACTTCTAATGTAGAGACTGTTTTAGGTGCACATGCAGAATTGAAAAAGGCTGTGCTCGTAAGCAATCCAAAAATTAATCAACATGTGGAGAAGGCTTTTTCTGATAGTGATTTGAAGGCTGCGGATGCTTTGCATATTTTATATAAGAAAGGTATTGATGAGACTGCTTTAACGAGAATTCTTTCTGTGGGTGGTTTAGGTGTAAAAATGCAGAGGAAGTTAGTACCAACACGATGGAGTATTACTACAACTGATGATACGCTTGGCAAAAATCTTATTGAAGAAATAAAAGATTACAAAGAGGTTGATTATCAGATGTATTTTGATGGATATTTAGGGAATTATTTTTTGATTCTTTTTTTTCCTCGTGTGTGGAGTTATGAACTTTTTGAGATGTATATGCCTTCTACGCTTTTGAATCCTGAACAAGAAATAAAGTTTACGACTGATCATGAATTTTATGATGGAAGAAAGAATTATGCTGAACATTGTGTAGGTGGCTATTATGCTTGTCGTATTGGGGTTTTAGAAAAATTACAAAGTATGAGGAAACAAGGAACAGTGTTGGTGTTACGATTTATTACAGATGAATATACAACGCCTCTCGGAGTTTGGATTGTACGTCAAAGCACACGAATGGCTTTAGGGCATAGAAGGGAATTTTCTTCTGAGGAAGAGATGATGAAATATATTCAAGAATTTGTTTCCACTCGTTTTCATTTTGATATAAGGACTATATTAAAGAAAAGTATGGTATTAGAGTATATTCATTCTCAAAAATCATTGTTTGATTTTGGTTCAAAGTAATCCCTAAAAATGAAATTCTCTTTTTCAAAAATATCGTAGAACTATTAAAGGTTTAGAGGGGGCAGCTTGTGGCTGCCACCAATAAACACAGGGAGGGATTGCCTTAATGAACTACTTTAGAGGAGTAATTAGTTATTTATAAAGGTTTTGTTTTGTAGTTACTTTAAAGTGGAAATATTTATAAATAAACCCTTTTATTGAGGAAATATGCCCAAGCGTTCTTTAAATTATAAAAAACAAGTTTATGGCCATTATCTTCATTTAAAAGACGATCCTTCTCTTTTAGAGTTTTCTCCACCTCATTTACAAAGAGAACTTCACTTGCTTCAGGATATTGTTAAGAATGATCTTTCTTTAGGTGGTTTAGAAAAAAAATATTTGTTATCAAGATCTGTTATTTCTCATTGGGTTACATATCTCCAATCACAGGATATTTCTTTTCAAATGCCTTTTGTGAGGAAATATTGTCTTTCTGCTGATTCTGAACAAGAAGCACTTACATATCTTCAAGATCCAACAATAAGTCATAAAGAAATTGCGGACACTCTTTCTTGTTCTAATGTGGCTATTCGTAGACTTTATCATGCTCATGCAGATATATTACCTGAAAGAAAAAAAAGAACTTCCACCTTTGAGATTAAAGCAGAAAAAATTTCTTTACGTGATGCATCTATTCTTGAAGAGGCAAAAACGTTTCGTTTTACTCTTGAGGAAATAGGACAGAAAGATGGGAGAAATTTGACTTCGCAAAGAATAACTCAGATTCTTCAAGGATTTGGTTTTGAGAATTATAAAAAAAGAAGATCTGAATATAACAAATCTTTGCATAAGGAACATAAGGAGCTTGTTGGTGTTCTTCAACAATATTATTTTGATAGGCACATTGAAGAGAAGGGTTTAGATCATGCCCTTGCATGGAGGTGCAAAGAAGTGTATGGCTGGGGTACAAGTTATTCTTTAGAGGCTTTGGAAAAGCTTATTGCTGCGCGACGAGCTGGTGAAGGCTATTACCGTTGTGTCAAACTTGCGGGCATAGGAGAGACTAGGAAAGAAATACGGAGCCGTACTCCTCACATGGCTGCGATTTTAAAAAAGGCACTTTGTGATGTTGTTTTAGATATTCATCATAAAAACTTTGCTGAGGGAAGAAGCCTTAGTTTTGAAGAGAAAGAAAAGCTTAAAGAAATGTGGAATAGAGGTGAATCTTCTCATGAAATAAAAGAAACTTTACACTTAGTAAGTCCTACTTCTTATTATGTTCGAAAGCTTGGCTTGAAAAAACGAGAAATTCCAATACTTCGGAAAATTTTTGTTGATTATTCTTCTTTAGATCATCTTATTTCTGGAGGAAAGACCTATTCAGAAATGGAGAGTCTAGGTTTTCCTGAGCATATTATTCGAAGAAGGAAGAAAGAGTTAGGTTTAGTAAGAAAATCTTCTCAAAATGCTATTAATTATTCCATTTTAGATGCATTACTTTTTGAGGAAAAAAGTAATAGAGAAATAGTAGAAGCTGGTTTTTCTAAGAAAAGCATTTTTCGAAGGAGAAAAGAATTAGGTGTTTCAAGAAGAAAATCTCTAGTAAATTATTCCATTTTAGATAGATTACTCTCTGAAGGAAAAACAAATAAAGAGATAATTACGTTGGGTTTTTCTCGTGTAACAATTACACGAAGAAAAGAAAAACTGGAACTTGAGAAAGAAAAATGAATCTTACTGATAAATATGTGGATAGAAATAGAAAAATTCTTGAAGATGCTCTTCATGGTGAAGCTTTTTCGCATATTGCTCGTATAAATAATTTAACTTCTGAAAGAATACGGCAGATTGTACAAGAATATAGCGGTTTTACTTCGAAAGATTTACGAGCTACAGAAAAGAAATATAAAAGAACTCTGAATATGGAGTATAAAAACCTTCTTGATGTTCTTCAACAGCATTATTTTGATCGATTGATTGAAGAGAGAGGTTTAGATCATGCTCTTGCTTGGAGATGTCATGATGTGTATGAGATTGGAAAGACCTATTCTTTAGAGGATTTGGAAAAGCTTATTGCTGCGCGACGAGCTGGTGAAGGCTATTACCGTTGTGTTAAATTTGCAGGCATTGCAACAGATAAAAGAGATGTGAATAGAAATCTTCCTCAAGCAAGCATTGTTTTGAAAAGAGCACTTTGTGATGTTGTTCTTTCTCATTTAGAGCAAGTATTTCATCATGGAAGAGAAAAACTTACTCCTTATGAAAAAATACAATTTGCGGGGCTTTGGAATAGAGGAGTATCTTCTGATAAGATTAAAGAAACTTTGCACTTAGTAAGCTCTCCTTCTTATTATGCCAGAAAGTTAGGCTTGAAAAGAAGGCCTTCTTGTATTACTTTTTCTGTTAATTATTCTCTGTTAGATACATTGATTTATGATGGAAAAAAATCTAAAGAAATGGTTAAGTTAGGTTTTTCTCGTGATACTGTTCGCAGAAGGAAAAAGGAAGTTATGTTTAAAGAGGAAAAATGAGTCTTGCACATACATATACTGATAGGAATGCAGAAATCCTTGAAGAAATTCTTCAGGGTCAAAAATTTGTTGATGTTGCTCATAAGAACAATCTTAGTATTGAAAGAATACGCCAAATTGTACAAAAATGTTCTGGTCTTTCTTCAAAAGATTTACGCTCTGCAGGAAAGGAATATACATGTGCTTTACATGCTGAAAATAAAAAGCTTCTTGATATTCTTCAACAATATTATTTTGATCGATTGATTAAAGAGAAGGGTTTGGATCATGCTCTTGCATGGAGATGCCAAAAAGTATATGGCTGGGGAAAAAATTATTCTGCTGATACTTTAGAAAGAATCATTGCTTTACGAAGGGCTGGAGAGGGATATAATAGGATTATTCGTTTATCTGGCTTAGCTGAAGGAAGAATGAAAATTAATCGTTCAAGTGCTCTTATTTCCCGTGTACTTACTGTTGCTCTTTATGGTGTTTCTTATAAAAAACCTACACTTGCTTGGGAAAATAAAAAATATCTCCTGACTCTAGAAGAGGAAGCTGCTTTTATTACTGATTGGAAAAATTATGTTTCTGATTCTACTCTTAAAGAAAAATATTTTGATAATAGTGAGAGTCTAAGGTATCATGTAAAACGGTTAGGATTGGAAAAAAGAGAAGGTGTAAAAAAGATGGGAGTTGGGAAGACTGCAGAAATACGGCAATTCCTTCTTCAAGGAAAAACTACAAAAGAAATTGTTGCTTTAGGTTATGATCTTGAAAATATTTGTAGACGAAGATATGATCTACGAAAAGAAAAATTATTACACTAGCCTTATTGTATCTAGATTTCTTGGTACAGATGTTTCTACATGCATAACTTTGTGCACAGTAGAAGCAAGGTCTAAGCATTTTGATGCTTCTCCATGCTGTGTAATTACTCGTTTTGGCTTTGGATCAAGATTTCTAAGAAATGCCATGAGTTGTGGGCGGGAGGAATGCCCTGAAAATCCTTTGATTACTACAATTTCACAACGAACTTTTACTACTTCTGATCTGCTTTCTCCAGATGCAAAAGCAATTTCTTTTTCTCCATTTTGTATACGACGGCCTAGGGATCCTTCTGCTTGATAGGATGTTAAAATGACAATATTTTTTGGATTTTCTGATAGAACCTTAAAATATTCTACAGAAGCTCCTCCTGTGAGCATTCCAGATGTTGCAATAATAATACTTGAACCTTCTGAGTGCATGACTTCCTGCATTTCTTTTTGTGAGCCTACACGCTTGAAAATTTCAGAGAGGAATGGATTGTGCTCTTCAAAGAAAATTTGTTTTCGTACTACTGGATTGAAAAATTCTGGGTATGCAGTATGAATTGCAGTTACGTCCCAGACAAGACCTTGGACATGAATAGGAATTTTTGGAAGTGTGCCTTCACGAACTGCACGCTCTACCATGAGCATAATCTCTTGGGAACGGCCTACACCTAAAACTGGAAGAAGAATCTTTCCACCACGCTCAATTGTTTTTTTGATCAAGTCCATGAAGAGATCTTCTGCTTCTTTTCTTGGAGGTAAGATATCATCTTTTGAACCATAGGTTGATTCAATGATGACTGTTTCTAATCGTGGAAATTTCGTGATTGCCCTTGCGAGTAAATTTGAATTGTCGTATAACATATCTCCAGTGTAGAGAAGGTTGTGTAAGCCATTTCCAATGTGGAGATGTGTCATTGCAGAACCAAGAATGTGGCCTGCATTGTAAAAGGTCATACGAATATCTGGAGTGATGTCGGTGACTTCTTCAAAGTTTACACAGATCGTTTGCTTGACCATTTGCTTCACATCTGCAACATCAAAAGGTGGTTTTCGTGCGTCTTTGTATCCAATAGAGATAAAATCTAAGGCCAATAAAGACATGACATCTCTTGTTGGTTCGGTACAATAAATAGGACCACTATAGCCATATTTTACAAGTAAAGGAACCATTGCAGAATGATCTAAGTGTGCGTGAGAAATAATCACTGCATCAATTTCATTAATGCGAAATTCAGGACTGTCAAAATGAGGGTAAGCATATTCTTCTGGTGCTGCTGGGTTAATTCCACAGTCGAGAACAATTCTTGACTCAGGGGTTTGTAAAAGGAAACAGGATCTTCCTACTTGCCTTCCAGCTCCGAGAACTGTAACACGAACCCATTCATCTTTTCTTCCACGAATCCAGCCATTGTAAATTCTTTTTCCTACTTCATTGAGGAATTTTTTTCTTGAATCGTTATTTTCATAGAGGACTGCGCGAATATTTTCTGTAATCTTTGAACGAATGGATGGCATTCGCCTAATTGTTGGCACCCAGAGTGTTTTTTCTTTAATAATTTTAAGGAATTCTCCTGATGGGCCTATAGCGACGCCTGGTTTTTCTGCTTCAATGATGACTGTGCTTCGCGGTGCATCAAAAATAATATTGTCTACATTTGCTTCTGCGGGAAGTGTTTCTCGAATAATTTTTTCTGCTTTCTCCATATCTATGCTAATAGATGGATCTGGGCGAAGTTCAATTCTTTTTTTAAAATCGGATACAAGTTTTTTAATTTCCCCTCTGTTATCTAAGAAAAATTCTTTGCTTTTTGTATAGACAATAATATTTGCAGCTTCAAAGCTCGTATTACTGATTTCTGCATCTTTTGGTAATTTTGCTACTATTTCATTTAATATATCTGCCATTTTTACTTAAATTAAATATAAGAAAAAATCTATTTTACAATAGACTTTACTTCTTTCTGTATTACGTATTCTACTCCACTTGGATTAATGACAATGACATCAATTCCATTTCCTGTAGCTGAGTCTCTGCTCATGGCAGCACTTAATGCTCGCACTGCGATTTCTTTTCCTTCATCTACGGAAAGATCTTTTTTATAGAGTGTTTCTAAAACTCCGATTGCTACGGAAGATCCAGATCCATCAGATGCGTAGTCATCAACTTCCATGATGCTTCCATCAAAGGAAATTTCATAGAGCTGGTAGCCTGTTTTATCATAGCCACCAAAGAGGAATCCTACAATCCCTGGAATCATACTTGGTCTTCGAATGTTGGAATATGCTAAATTTGCAAGAAGGTTTGCTGCTTCTTTGACTGAAGGTTCTTTTCCTTTTCGCATTTTTAAGAGCATAATTTGACTCTTAATAATTTTTGTAAATAATTGAATATCAGAAACAAGGCCAGCTGTGGTAATTGCCATGTGATCACTTATAGGAACAACCTTGGTTGTTTTCTTATGTGCGATTAAATATCCTGCAGTTGCTCGTCTATCTGCAGCCATAACTACGCCATCTTTACAGATCATTGCTATCGTTGTTGTCCCGTGTTTTGGGTTTGCTTCCATCATTTTTGATTAACACCTCATAAGAAGAATTTCTTTTTCTAGGAGTAGGAAGTTTGTATGGGTTTATAAGGTTTATGGTTGTTATTCCTTTCTTAACGTTTCTGTGTAGGTTCTATACTGTTCTGACTTTTCTTTGAAGTATCTTTCAATACTTGTTGGGAGTGTTGCAATCGCTTGTATAACTACTGGAGAAGCAATATGATCTATTTCAAGCATTTTAGAAAGTGCACTTTCAAGAGATTCCCCTTTTATTCTAGTTTTAGGAGTATCACCAGTAAAATATGCTAAGGTTCTATTTGTTCTATGCCAATATATGCCTCTTGCTCCATAGGAACCTAAATGAAATACCATACTTAGTAATCTTCTTCCCGTTGGTCCTTCTCTTGAAGGAAAATCCATAAATTGAAACTCTGTTACTTTTGTTCTTGGAAATCCTTCAGGATATTGATCTTGTCCAAACATCCCTCCAAGCATTGCTCCTATTCCTTTGAGACTTTTTGGTCCTCTGTAGCCAATGACTCTTGTACCTATACTTCCTTGATCATATTCTCCAGTTGATTCGTAGAGAAAATCCTCAGTATAGTTTAAAGTGCCTCTATGAATATTTGTGAGAATTTCTCTTACTCTTCTGAGCACTTCTGGTCTTTCTTGGTCATTTGTTTTTGTTCTTCTTGCTAAAGCTGTTATTCCTACATTGCGGTATAGCCATGGCTTTTGTGCTAGCATATGTTCCATATCCGCTCTTCCATATCTTTCTAGAAGAGTACCATATCCTTCTTCTCCAATTTGTTCCCTTCTGTCCTCTAGTTCTTTTTGAATCATTTGATGCTGGAGAGCTTCTAGAAATGCAACTCTATCTTCGGGATTAAGGTTTTCAAATAGTCTTTTGAACTCTTCTCCGTTTCCTACTAGAGTTAATCCTGTTTTTGTGGGATCTGCCATTGAGCAAGAAAGAGAAATGAGGGGGTATTTAAACCTTCCTTTTGTAATTATTATTAAGGGATAACTATATAAACCCAAATTAGGCTTGTTTTTCTATGGCTCAAGCAAACTGTACTAAGGTAGAATTAGAAGAACTCCTTCGTTCTATAGATATTACTGGAAAAACTTCTTTGAAAACAGGAAGTTGGGCTCATGTGGGAAGTGACTCGGTTGCTCTTCCCTTACGGGCTAGGGATATTCCTCATTTTGGTTTTTGGATTAATTTTAATCGTTTTGCCCCAGATCATGAAGGGCTTGATTTTTCTGTGTATAGAAATACTTTTGGAGAAACAATTATTGGTCTTCCTTTTTCAACTCCTGTTTATGCGATAGCAGATGGGGTTATTGCAAAAAACTTTCGTGTTAAGGTAATGGAAGATGTAGTTGATCCTTATGATCATGACAAGGATGCTCTTTATGTTGTCCATGGTGAAGATAGCGGTACAAGAAGGAGACTTGTTGCTGGATATGTTCATGTTACTCCATTAGTGAAGGAAGGAGAGTTTGTTCGTAAAGGGCAAAAAATTGGTTCTTTTTATTATTATCAATCAAGTAAAACTTTGAATTTTGGAAGATTAACTCATCTGCATTTAGGACTTTGGTCTTTGGGAGAAGAACTTTTTGCAGAAGATCCAGAACTAGTTTTTCCTGGGCTTATGAAATTAATTACTGTTCCTCAAAGGGATTATCCTTTTACTATTCTTGAAGAGAGTGAGCAACCACATTTACGCGTTGCAAACTTTACTCGACTGATGCATGCTAAGAAAGCATATGGTTTTGAAGGTATCCGAGAAGATTTTGAAGCACCTCTGCCGACTTATTCTCTTTTTCGAAGAATGAAAGAATTATGGGATTTAAGAAGTTAAATTTCTACTTTTTTAGCTCTACTTTTAATGGTATCTGTGCCTATGAGATCTGTAATTAAGTCTTTAGGCTTGGAGTATTTTCTAGAAAGCATGACATAAGATCTTCCTTTTTCCTCTTTTACTGGATATTGTTTCCAGCTTTCTTTGAAATGTTCTAGTCGTTCTTTTTGTTTTACAGGTGGTCCGTAGTGCTTTATTGTTGGTGAAAGCTTTTGTTCTTTGAAGATATAATACAGGATTGCATTTTCCCCTTCCTTCCAATGCCAGTTTGCTTCTTTGATAACAAAGTCATGTTCTTTGAGTTGTTCTTTGATATATTCAAAGCATTTCAAAAGTTTTGCTCCCACAACGTCTCTTTTACCCTCTAATGGTACAAGTTCTAGAATTATCTTTTCTCCTTTTTTCTTTTGTAGTTCTTCCAAAGAAAATTCTTTTTTTACAAACATTTCTTTTCTTGGATGTTTGAGATATTCTTTTGCTTTCTTTTTGAAAAGATCATATTTTTCTGGAGATACTACAGCTGTGACGTTTCGTGTTGCTTGTACAGGGTCTACAAGAATGATTGGAGAAAGCATTTTTGCTTCATTGAGCTGTACTTTTTTCTTGTGATGTTTTTCTGTATCAATAACTGTTGTTCTTTTCCATTGAGAAACATTTTTGAGAAGCTTTTTGAAACCTTTGTAATGAATAGTTAATACCTCCATGGAATAGCCAGAAAATCCTTTGATAAAAGATTCTGCACCATAGAAGCCATTTGCTTTAGCAAATGCTTTTGCGAGCATGATATCACCTTTGTATTTTTTATGTTTGTTTACCCATTTTGCATGGAAAGGAGAAATATCTGTAATGTTTTGTGCGTGCTCTACACTTTTAATTTCCATAATAGGAATAAGTTCTACTGTGTAGTTTCCTTTTTTTAGTTGTAGGTAATCTCTGCTTCCGTGGAGTACTGTTCCTTGTACATTATCTTTGAGAACTTCTGCGATATCTATCCCTTCATATTTTTTTGGATTAAATTTTATATAGATATCAATATCATGATTATTTTTTAACCAGGTTCCTTTTGCTGAAGAACCACCTAGGCTTACTTTTGTGTTTGCTATGCGAATACTTTTGATTATTTCTCGTATTATCTTTTTTACTTCTTGTTGTTCTTTTCTTGAAGGTTTTATTTCTTTGAGAAGGTTTTTCATTTTATAAATATTTTTTCTTTATCTTCTCCTCTAGTTCTTCCATCCTTTGGAGTATTGTTTTTGCTTCATTGGCAGTTATATCCTTTCCGTAATAATTTAAATCATTTCTTATTATTCTTATGCTATCAAATTGGTCTCCCCAACTAGATTCTTTTAGGATTTCTTTTAAAAAAGAGGTATAACACTCATTATTATAAATTTTATATCCTTTGATTACAGCTGTCGCTTCTAAAATTTCTCTTAAAGCATCATATATAATACAAATCTTTGTACTTGCAGTAGTATCATTTAATGGGATGAGCCTGTTTGTATCTTTCTTTTTTTGACTTGCCATGAGAAGAGCTTTTTTAAGATTGGGGTCTACTTGTATTTCTTTTGCTATTCTTTTTTGGATGCAATTTTTCCAGTCCATTACCAGTTTCCCCCTATTTTATACCCATTTAAAATATTATTTAATAGTTCTTTATTCTTTATATCTTCTTTTCTTTGGAAGGAGAATATTTGGATTTTCCTTCCTAGTTTCTTTTCACATGCGCCTAAGTCTAATTTTTTCTTTGTATCTGAAAAAATGGCAATATCAATATCTGAATTATCTGTGATTTCTGCTTTTGCAAAGGAACCAAAGAGGATAATAACAGGGTTTATAAGTTCTTGTTCTAGATGAGGGAGTAATCCTACCTTTTTGAATTGTTGACACCAATACATTTGGGATAATGAAATGAATAAAGGATTTTTTTTATTTGCTTTATAAAAAATATAGTTAAATTCTTCTTCTTTTTCCAGTAAAACTTCCTTATGAAATTCTTCTAAATACTTTGATGCAGAAGGTGGGCTTATTTTTTGTATTCTGGCATATTCCCTTACATTGATCCTTCTATAATTCTCTTTAAAAAAAGGTTCAAGACTGTTAAATATTTCTAACATGTGTAAATATTACTTAACAGTGTATTTAAATCTTTCTATGTTAATATATTTTAACATCTGTTTATAATTATTAACAGTTAAGTTTATAAATTCTTTTCCTCTTGTAGGGTTATGCTTAATGGATATGTACATCAGTTTAAACATCTTTTTGCCAGAAACTTATTTGAGATTTATTTTTTGCTTGCGTTTCGTGCTTTAGGCTTTTCTTTTATAGGTATCTTTATTCCTTTATATCTTTCTATTGAATTAGGCTTTCCTTTTTCGTCTGTAATTTATTATTTTATGGCAATGACCCTCGCTTTTGCTTTAGGTTCATATTTTTCTCTTCCTTTAATCACAAAATATGGTGCAAAACATGCAATGATATGGAGTTATCCTCTTTTGATTCTTGGTTTTCTTGTTGTGATATCCTTGGCCCATTTTCCTTCTTTGTATCTCCTTGCAGCAATCTTGAAGGGTTTTAGTATGGGCATTTTTTGGATGGGTTTTCATATTGATGTTGCGGTGTATTCACACAAGAAAACTATAGGCAAGGAATCTGGGACTATTCATTTCTCAAGTATTTTGGGAGCTATTGTAGGACCTTTGATTGGGGGACTTGTTCTGTATTATTATACTTTTACTGTTCTTTTTTCTCTTGCGATTCTTGCTTTTATCATTTCTCTTGTTCCTATGCTTTTCTCTAAAGAATTGTATGTAAAAACAGCGTTTGATTTTCGATCTTTGTTTGTGAGAGAACATATCAAATATTTTTTCGGATATTTTGCACAAGGCGTACGAGTTACTGTACTTACTGTTGCTTGGCCATTATTTATTTTTGCCATCTTTGGGAGTTATGTTGTGCTTGGAGGATATGCAGCATTTGCAACATTTTCTATTGGGATTTTAGGATATTTTGCAGGAGTGAGCATTGATACTGTCAAACAGAAGGGAATTCTTATGCGCATTGCTGCACCATTTGAAGCAACTCTTTGGGTTTTCCGTGCTTTTGTGACGACAACTACAGGTGTGTTTCTTGTTGCTTTGTTTGGAGGCATTACAAGCTTAGGAATTGATCTGCCGCTTTTAGCAAAAACGTATTCCAGAGCTAAAAAAGAGCAGATTGCTGCATTTGTTTTCTTTCGAGAAAGTTCTATTCGTGTAGGAGAGTTTGTTGCTTTGTTATTTCTGCTTTTGGTTGTTGATTTGAAAGCTTCTTTCTTCTTTGCAGCTGCAAGTTCTCTGTTGTATTTATTGTTTTAATCCTTTCTTAGTTTTGCTACAAAAAATCCTTCTGTGTCGTTATCCTGTGGCCAGATTCTCAAACATTTTTTAATTTCTGAAAAGAATATTTGCTTTTCAAATTCTTCAATAGGCTTTTCGTGTTTTATATCCAAAGAAATCCTTTCTAGTTTTGCATTGGGATATTTTTCTAGGAGAAAATGAATCACTGCTTCGTTTTCGTCTGGCTCTAACGTACATGTAGAATAGACCATTGTGCCATTTTCTTTTAAGGCTTCAAAAGCAGTGCTGATGAGCTGTCTTTGCACGCCTGCCATTTTTTTTATGGTGTGTGGATTCCACATACCAATGGTTTTATACGATTTTCTAATGGTGCCAATACCAGAGCATGGTGCATCACAGAGAATTTTATCAAACTTTTGTTTGAACCAACGGCCTTCCATTCTTGTAAGCACTGTGTTGTATACACCACAACGTTGAAGATTAATCGTTAGTGGTTTTAAGCGGTCTATTTTGTTGTCATTTGCGATGATTATCCCTTCATTGTGCATCATTGCTGCCATTTGTGATGTTTTGGAGCCTGGAGATGCGCACATGTCTAAAACAGTATCTCCAGCTTTTGGTTCTAAAACTACTGGTGGGATCATGGATGCTGCACCTTGAATGTATATGTAGCCTAAAAAATGCTCTTTCGTATTTCCTACTGCTTTCTTTTTTATAAAAAAACCTTCTTTGCACCAAGAAACTTGTTCAAGATCTTCAAATCTTTGTTTTATTTCTTTGACTGTTGTTTTAAGAGTGTTTACACGGATAGATTTTCGCATGGGCTTAAGAGATGCTTCTGTAAATTTATCAATATCTGTTAATTGAGCATATCGCTCTAAGAATTTTTCTTTCCAGTCTACCATTTTCTTGTGAAAGGAATGATTGTTAATAAATATAGTGGAAAGCTATTTTAATGAGGACTTTGTTTTTAGTTGTTATGCGCTAGTCGTATAGGGGCTAGTATCAAACCTTCCCAAGGTTTGGACCTGGGTTCAAATCCCAGCTAGCGCATTTTTAAGTTTTAAATAAAAGAAGATATAAAAAAGGTTTTCTTGTTTCTTATATGACTTTTTTTGGGAAAGGTATATAAAGGATTGTTCTGTTTTTGGACTTGTTTGCGTGAGTAGTACAGTGGTTAGTATTTGACCTTGCCAAGGTCGAGACCCGAGTTCAAATCTCGGCTCGCGCATTCTTATTCAACTTCTGTGCGCTTCCAATAAAAGGGAGGATTTTAGTGGTCGCATCTATGTTCAACTCTTATGCACTTCTAGGTCTTCCCTAGTCTTAAATAGAATTTCTTGGCCTATACCTTAAGGAGGTATACATGGCAGAAAATGATATCTATGGAAGTAAAGAGAGATATGTACAACTCGTTGAAAGACTGGTGAATTTTACAAAAAAGCCACGTAAGGGTAAATATTATTGTAAGAATTATGAGAATCTCAAGTATTTTCAGGTTATGATTTCTTATTTTAATTTGAAAGATTTGAGCTATATTCGAAGAAGAAAGGTCTTTCAAGTGATGCGTTTTATTACTTTTATTCTGGAGAAGGATTTAGCAGAGTGTACAAGAGAAAATATTAATGATCTTGTCTCTTACAGTCATACGGTCTATAAGACTGTGCATAGCAAAAAGGATTTTATTAAGGATCTTAAATCCATTTGGTGTATTATCCTTCCTGAAAAGGATCATTATGGAAGAGTAGATGAGACTCTTATTCCCTATACTGTTCGCCATGTGAGTGGAACTGTTGATAAAAGTAAGGAAAAGCTGAGGAATGATAGGATTACGTATGAAGAGTTCAAGAAGATTATTACTTTCTTTTCAGGGAATTCCACTTTGCAAGCGTATCTTACTCTGGTCTTTGAGTCTTTAGGTAGACCACAAGAAATCCTTTATACAAAAATTAAGGATTATGAGTTTTATGATAGCTATGCAAAAGTGTGGATTTCTGAGCATGGAAAAGAAGGAACTGGTTTTCTTCAGTGCATAGATTCTTATCCGTATATTGCTCAATGGTATAGAGAGCATCCTTTTAGACAGAATCCTCAAACCTATTTCTTTTTGAGTAAAAGTAATAATGGGAAGTATACACAACTGAAGAATTCTGCAATTAACTTTCGTTTACGACAAGCTTGTAAGCACTTAGGAATACAAAAGCAAGTGACTTGTTATTCTTTGAAAAGGAATGACATTACGTATAGACGCTTGCGTGGAGATAGTGATATGCAGATTCAGCATGCTGCTCGGTGGACTTCGACAAAGCAACTCAAGATTTATGATATGAGTACGCAACAGGATGCTTTACAAATTGAGCTTGAGAGAAGAGGCATTCAGGATACTAAACCGGTTCATGAAGAATGGAAACCTAAAGTCTGTGGCTTTTGTGGTTGCGATAATGGGTTTACCGCAGAGCTTTGTGTAACTTGTAAGAGACCTCTAGATCGTAAGAAGCTTCAAGATATGGCTGAAGCTCATGAGCGCTTTATGAACTCTGAGATGATGCAAAAGTTTGATCAGATGGAGAAGATGATTCAGAAGATGGTGAAAAAGTCCTAGATAATTATTTCAGGATTTAATTCTGAGGAGTTATCTTTAGTCTAATCTCCAAATAAAAGCTTTTCCCATTCCTCCATTGTTTGTTGTTGATATTCATTAAGTGTATTTCCGGGATCATCACCGCAGGATGAAGAGACTATTTCTCCTTGATCTGTAAGAGTAATTCTAAAAGATTTTCGAACTAGTTGTCCTATTTCTCCGGTTTCTGAAACTCTATCTTTTTCTACATATGCCCAATAATTAGTAAAAGAATATGAATCTCTTACTGTCTCTGCAGATGTACAGTAAATGTTATTTATATTCTCCCCTTCTTCTGTTCCAGATCTACATTTAAGCGTGATTTCTGATACTAAATAACCTTCCTCATATGTTACACCAAAGAAAGAGGTATATGGATATACTCCTAAAGACCATCCTTCTAAGTTCTCTTCTTTGATATACAAATTGGTACCGGAAAGGGTTACATTATTAAAATTAGGGCAATAAGAATTAGGACTATTTGTCTCAAAACTGAGTCCATTAATCAGGAAGAATAAGATTAAACCTAAAATTAGAGAAATAATAAGTAATTGATTAGACCGTAAAGAGTTTAGTTGGAATCTCCAAATAATGTGTGTAAAAAGAGAAAGGGTAAATCCTAAAGTTAGTAAATATAAAATATAAGAAGCTAAATCTAGATAGGGTAATAAAAAGACTGTAATTAGGTAATATAAGAAAGCAATAAGGACTGTCCAAAAAATGAAAAAACTATTTATCTTAAACTCAGATTGATATCTTATTACTTGTGATATTTTTGATACAATTTCTATTATTAACCCTGTAATTAATATTGTGAAGAAAGTATTTTGTAGATTTGTGAAAGGAATAAAGTACTCAGCAATAAAAACTCCTAAAGAAAAAATTAATCCCCAAATAATAAATGAACTAATTTGGTTTGATGCCTTTTTCTTCACGTTTTTTAGTAGAGGGTCTTTAATTTATAAATTCTTTTAAATTTCATTTGAGATTCTTTATCAAAACCGTTTCTTTTTGTCCATTCCTCTTTTGCCATTAGAAGCTGTGTTCCCATTAAATTTAGGTTTTATAGCCTTTTCTGTCCGCAGTCATAAGAAATCTTCTTTTAGGTGCGGACAAGAATTTTGAGTCAAAAGTATGCATTTCGTCTTTTTAGGTTATACGGCTTACTGCATGAGAATTCTGTTATTTGGGCGGATTTGTGCATGCGTGATAAGAGACTTTAGTACTAGTGCAGGATTTACTGTGAGTTTTCCGTAGCTCATTTCTGCTCTACAAGGCTTACATTTCAAGAATACTTGATGGATAGGCATCTTTTTCAGCCGTAGAAATAAGAGTTTCTTTCCGTGAAAATCAATTATTTGTAGTATTTCCTATAGGGATTATTAAAGAGAAAGATATAAAAATGATTTGAACTATAGTATTTATGTACTATTTATGGAATCAAACATGTCAACACAAACAATAACATTAGATAGAAAAGAGTACAAAGAACTTAAAGAAAAAGCTGAACTTGGAGATACTCTTCTTTTAAAATTAGTAAAAGGTCTTGAAGATATCAAATCTGGTAGAACAAAACCTTGGAAACGTACTACATCTGCTTAGTTCTTTTTTCTATTTCTTCTCTATAATGTGGAATTAAGTGCTTAATGAGGTTAATTACTTCTTGTTGATCTTTCTTTTCACTTAGAGCTACCACAAAAACAATAACTTTTTTTTCATAAATGAGAAAATAGAAGCGGAACTTTCCTACTTTCTTTTCTCTAAAAAATTTGTATCATAAGGGTTTTCCTACAAAAGGGTTTGTTTTGAGTTGTTCTATTTCATTCTCTACTTGTACTTTTATAGAATAGTCCAGTTTTGCAAAATCTTTATCAAACTGTTCCGTTGTTTCTATCTTGTACTCATTCATGACAATCCTTTGAACCATAGGCTTTAGGAATATAAAAACATTTTCATATAAATAATTATTTTTTGGGTTGCTGATTTATTGTTCTACTGTGGTTCATTATATAGATCTTCTTATACTTAAAGATCATTATTCTTTGTTAATCCATCCTTCTAACTTCTGAATATAATGCTCTTTACTCTCCCCTTCTTTAACCCTAATTGATATTGATTTATAATCTTGAGTTTTAGCGTAAATTAGAAAAGAGACTAAAATTATAGTTAGAACATAAAGGAATAGTGTTCCATGCAATAAAATAAATCCTACTGATAAAACCATCATAAATATAAATAATAAAATTAAATATCTTCTTATTGCGCCGTAACTAATTTGTTTTATTGTTAAATTGCGCGGTTGTTAAATTATAAAATAACCTTTTTTTAAGCCATTTTGAGGCATTTGGTACTATTCTTAGATTTAGATGTTGAAATTGCGCGGTTATTCAGTTATATTATATTCAAAATGAAAGACATATAAATCTCGTCGTTAGGTTATATTTAAAATTAGGTACTACCAAGAACGTTGGCGCTTCTCAATGGAGAGCTGTTGCACAGTTTCTAGCTCTGTTTTTCTATTTTAAACGATTCTGAACGAGAATTCTTCATAATTTGTAGCCCCTTTAGCTCTCTTTTCTTTTTTTCTTTTTCTTTGAAAAGGAGAGGCACTTATGTTATTACTGTATAATAGTAAACTATATAAACTAGTTCAGCATCAAAATGGTATGAAAAACGATACAAATACACCTATTTTTGTTAAGGATGGCCATCAGGCTCGTCTCTCTGAAGTTCATGTAGATGATCATGTTGTTATCTATGCAAAACTGGGGTTACGATTAGAAGGATTAGCAGACTTTGCTTCTCTTGTTACATTACCTGTAACTGTTGTGCGCAGTTCTTCTCCAGAGATACATAGCGTATTAAGAGATGAGGGTTATAGGATTCTCTCTCTTCCTGTACATTATGGAGAAAGAATACCTTCTCAAGAAGATTATTTTTAATTTTTTATAGTACTTTAGAATAGTAGGGTATAATCCTTCCTTTTTCCATTGTGGTCTTTTCTTTATATCCACAGCCTTCGAGCATTTTTATTTCTTGATTATCTTTTGTAGGAATAATTATTTGTTTTTCACCTTGGTCTTTTATTATTTGTTCAAGGCTATGCAACATGATTTCCTCTATTTCTAATGGGTTTAATTGCGGATATTTTTTAAAGGTTTTTTTATTTGTAAATGTTGCTCTGAGCATTACTCCTTCTAGTAATAGAGGTCTTGAAAATACTGTTAAAAAAAGAAAGCCTTCCTTGTCTTCTCCAAGGTAAAAGCCTTTGCTAAATTTTTCTGTATTCCTATAAAAGTCTCTCCATGCTTCTCTTTCTTTTCCTAAAGGAATTTCTTGCTCTATTGTGTAATATTCCCCTTTTTTTATTGTTCTCCAATGAAGCTGTGCTAAAAGAGAAATACATTGCTCTTTTTTCTCTTTTTCTTGGAGTATTCTTAGAAATACTTTTTCTTTATTTTTATATTCTTCTCTTTCACTTTCCTCTCTAAAATATAATGTTGGTTGCACTCTTTGTATTGTTTCTCGCATTCTTTGTGCATAGGCTATTTCTGGTGTATCTTCTCTTCTTGCATTCCATTTTTCTATTGCTTTGGTGTAGATCTCTGCTGTTTCTCTATAAGATACGTCATTTTCTGTTTGTGATCTTGCTAGAATATATCCCTCTTGATAGCCAGTAATTACTACATCTTCTGTACTGCCCTCTTCTTCAATTATAAGTGTAAGATTTCTTTCTAAAAGGAAGCCTCTTGTTCTTTTTATTTTGCCTTCTTCTACAATTTCAAATTCTTCTCCTCTCTTTCCAGAGAGATTACAGATTTTTCCAGGAGGGTATTTTTTTTGTATATTTTTGTTGATAGACATTTTAGAAAAATTTTTTTCTCTTTTTATAATCTTATCGTTCTCTTGTTTTTTAGAAATTTCTCGTAAAGAATTTTAAAAGTCTCTTTTGTTGTTTAAAAAGAAGAGTGGATATATAATATTACTCTTTCTCGTGCTTATGTTTTCCTTTTCTATGGTCTTTACAACCTATAACCCAATGCTGAGAACAGCCACAAATTATACATTTCTTTTTCATTTTTTCCTCCAGATATTATAGACTCCAAGAAATATCCCTGCTCCGCCTATGAAATAATTGATGATGAAGAATCCTCCTAGGAAATATCCGAGAATACAGAGGCCAATCCCTGCGATAATTATGCTCCATGTTGGATGTTCTTTCATTTGAAAGCTTTCTCCACTTTTTCTTTTGGCCAGCCTTCTTTGAGTAATGCTTCTTTAATTTGTTCTGCTTTAAAACCTTGTTTGATATTTTTTTGAATGAAATCTTTGAGCATTTCCATATTCTTATCTTTAGGCTCTTCTTCTTTTATTTGGCCTTCTTTTTTCTTTCTAAAATAATACACTAGTTTTACTGCACTATAAGAAATGTAAAAAATCAAGGATAGGGAGAGCACCCATCCATAAATATCATACATAAATTGGTAGACTAGACCAATAATGATGAATAAAAGAATAAATATAACTATAAGTTCGAAAATCATTCTAATCTCCTTATTGTTACCCTAGAGTTCCCACCGCCAATGCCCATGATTCCTTCAAAGTGTAAGCCTTGGAAGTCTATTTCAAGTATAGGATTTTGTTCGTTGATTGTTTTTCCTGCAGCAATAGCAAGGCGTTTAAGGAAGCGATTAAGGTCTTCATTGCTGATCGTTACATTTGTATTCATAGAACCAAAATCTGTGTAGTCTACTTTTATCGCTCTATCAGGGCCTTCACAAAGAATCGTTTTTATTCTTTCATCGTATAAGAGAGGATCAAAAGAGCCTGCACCTAGAATATCTCTTTCTAGATAATACTGTATCTTTTGTGGAAGAAGCTCAGAGAAAGGAAGACCAAGTTTGTTTGTAACTTTTTCTGTGACTCTCTTTATGAAAGTCTGATTGTCAAAAAGGCTATTGTCTCGTTCAAATTCTTTTCCATACATTTCTTTTGCTTTTTCTATAATTCTTTTTTCTATGTATGGCTCGATGGCGTTATATTGATAGCTTCCATCTTGTTCTTTTTCTACTAATATACCTACAGGATTTTGATAGAGCTGTAATACGTATTCTCTTTTTGCTACACCAGGGCTTGGAGCTTCTTCTAAATGAAAGTCATTTATAGATGGAAGTTCTGGAACTTCTAGAAGAGGCAGTTCATTTGCTTCTGGAGAAGGGGCTAGTGCTTCTAGTTCTTTTTTTCTTTGCTCTTCAAGAATTTTTCTTTGTTTTTCCGCTTCTTTTACTTCTTTTTTTTGTTTCTCTTCTTGTTTTGTTTGTTCGTCTTTGCTTTTGAGATCTTCTATTACATAGAAACAGGCATCTACGAAACGTGCCAAGTGTATCGTCTCTTTTGTAGGATAGGGTCTTTTTTTTGTTAAATCGAGAATGTCTTGTATAGTTTGCTCTGCTTCTTGCTGTTTTCTATCTAAGATAAATTGTGTTGGCATTTTTTAGTATGGATTTGTTGATAGGGAAGCTGGAGTGTTTTGCTTTTCTTTTACAAATTTTTCTAAAAGCATGAGTGCTTTTGCAAGATTTTTATTTTGTTCAAGAAGTTCATTTAATCTATTTATCATGGGATCTTCGTATTTGTCTGCCTTGATATGCTCTCCAGCACTTTTGAAGATATGTACAAGATTTGAAACGTTTTCATTGAGTTCTTTTACTCCAAGAAGCACATCTGCCATTTTATGTTGAAGTTCAATATTTGATGCAATTAAACGGTCTACAGAAGATGTTGTTAGAGCTGAAGCTTTCTTCACCACTTTTTTTGCCATGAGTCTTTATAGAGAATGCCTATTTATATACTTTTCTTTGTAATCCATTATAATTTTTGATAGAATCTACTATGATGGAATATATACCAGAATGTTTCTCGCTCTTTATATTTTTATAGTGTTATTTGCATTTTAGGCTACTGCTCTTTCTCCAAGTGCTTCTTGATATTTTATTCCATATGCTCTTTCTTCTCTAAAATATACTGCACGTACTTCAATGATCGTTGTAGGATACTCAGGATTTTTGCTGCATAGTAAGGCTCTTCCCTTTTCTGTTGTTCTCCAACTTACTACTGTATCAAGCCTTGGATGGAGAAAAGTATCTTCTCCACTGGGAATTTCTTTTTCAGGTAACCCTGATTCTGTGGGATGAAGGATTAAAGAGTTCAAATTCACGCCATTTGGTGGAGTAAAATCTCTTCTTGTTTGTTCTATTTCTGTTCTTACTCTTGGAGAGAGTACTTCATTTTCATACACATGTACTCTATCCATATAGAAGTTATTCCCTCTTGTTGAGAAGTGCATGTCGAGCCATTCTTCTCTTTGTTGGCCTTTTTCTGCAATTGTTTGAATGAAATGTGTTCTTTCTGGTTCTGGAAGCCTATTTCCAGTTCCATCATAGACTTTTCCTTCATAGAGATATTTGAGAAAATTAAAAAAAATCCTCGGAGTAAGCATGAATGCATTTCCTTCTTGTAATTGTATGTGCGCTTCTTTCCAAGAAAGTCCTTCTAAGCTTTTTTTCTTTGCAATAAGAAGATCTTTTCCTCTATAATAGTCACCTGGGAGAAGGATATAGTCTTGTTTGTTCATTACATTTCCATGCCTGGCATTCCGTGCATTCCTGGAGGCATTTGTGGCTGTCGAGATCCTGAACCTGCAATGACATCATCTATTCTAAGGATAAGTTCTGCAACTTCAGATGCTGATTTTACTGCTTGTGTTTTAATCTTTAGTGGTTCAATAACACCAGAGCTCCATGCATCCATAACTTTTCCTGTTATTACATTAATACCAGCCCATTTTATGCCTGCATCATGCTTTGCCTTGAGTTCTGTAAGAATATCAATAGGATCAAGACCTGCATTTTCTGCAAGTGTTCTAGGAACAATTTCTACTGCATCAGCAAATGCGAGTACTGCTAGTTGTTCTCTTCCTGAAAGAGATGTTGCAAAAGATCTGAGGCCTTTTGCAAGTTCAATTTCTGCTGCGCCTGCACCGCCTACAACTTTTCCAAGTTGTACTGCAGCAACAAGGCATGATAAGGAATCTACCATTGCTCTTTCAATCTCTGCAACGACATGTTCTGTGCCCCCACGTAGAAGAATCGTTACTGCCTTTGGATTCTTGCAATTTTTTACATAAGTCAGTTGTTCATCGTTTACTTTTAGTTCTTCTACTTCACCTGCTTCTCCTAATTCTACAAAAGAAAGTTCAGAAACTTTTGTGACAATTTTTGCACCAGTTGCTTTTGCAAGTTTTTCCATATCTGATTTCTTTACTCTTCGTGCAGCGTAAATGCCATATTTTGCGAGGAAATATTGTGCAATGTCATCAATACCTTTTTGGCAGAAAACTACATTTGCTCCAGATAATCTAATTTTTTCAACCATTCCTTTTAGAATTGCTTCTTCTTGATCTAAAAATCCCTGTAATTGTGAAGGATCGGAGATTTGAATCTTTGTATCTGTTTCTGGAGATTTGACTTCTAGTGCACCATCAATTAATGCAATCTTTGCATTGATGATTTTTGTAGGCATAGATGAGTTTACTCTTTCTTTGTCTAATACAATACCTTTAATGAGCTCAGAGTCTTCTATGCCACCACCAACTTTCTTTTCTAGTTTAATTGCGTCCATATCAATTTGATTATTTTCTGTAATTTCTTGTATAGCCTCTAAAAGTAAGTTTGCAAGTTTTTCTTTTGCAGCGCCACTTTTTCCAATCATAGAAGTAATTGCAATACGCTTGAGTGTTTCTTTGTCATGTATGGATACTTGTTCTGCCATTTCTTTTAACAGCACTTGTGCATGTTCGTTTGCCATGCTATAGCCTTTTGTAATTACAGTTGGATGGATATTTTGGTCCAAAAGTTTTTCTGCGTTTTTTAAAAGTTCTCCAGCGAGAATGACTGCTGTTGTTGTTCCATCGCCTACTTGTTCATCTTGTGTTTTTGCAACTTCAACAATCATTTTTGCAGCAGGATGCTCAATCTGCATTTCTTTGAGAATGGTTACTCCATCATTTGTTACTGTAATATCACCTATGGAATCAACAATCATTTTGTCCATTCCTTTAGGGCCTAGTGTTGTTCGAACTGTTTCTGCGACAAGCTTTGCAGCCATAATATTATTTCTTTGTGCGTCTTTTCCCATGTATCTCTGGGTACTTTCTGGTAAAATGTAAATAGGCTGTTGTTGGCTCATTTTTGTTCTCCTTTTGTTTGTTTTTCAGTAAAAAGCTGGTATATAAGGTTTTTGGGTTAGTTATCTAGGGTAGTAAAATATGTTTTTTGTGTGTAGTTTGTATTTAGTACATGAACGTATATTCTTCCACCCAAATCTGGACACTCTTTGAGAAAATATTGTATATTTGTGCCGTCTAATAGAATATCTTTTTTCGGATCAATCGTTCCCAAGACCTTTATTCTTTCTTTCTGGATCTCACTGATAATAACTCGCTCACCAAAGATCATTTCTAGATCTCTTCCTTTAATTTCTGTAAAGCGTAACACTTTTTCCTCTGAATAAATCCTTGTTTTCTTTTCTGAGACTATGATTTCCATCTATGAAAAAAATTTATCCATGTTTAATAACTTTGTGCTGTATTATAGAAATCTTTTTATAGTACTTCAGATTCAAAAATTTCATTATATTTTTTTATGGAGGGATTATATTGGAAGAAGAATATGACAAAGAAGATGACGACCTAAGCAATGAAGATTTTTTAGATGATTATGAAGATGATGATTTTGCAGGTGAAGATGAAGATAGTGATGAGGGAGAGATTTAGTTTTTTTCTTTTCTTTTTTTAGATAGATTTATTAACTGAAGGAAAAATTCTTTTTTTATGCCAGATACAAATCCTCGCTATACTGCAGAAGTAAAACTCCTTGAGAAGCTGCGTGATGAGATATTAAATAGAAAGAGCCTTGTTCTTCATTCTAACTATGGTTTTTGGAAAAATGATGTTGGGACTGTTCAATCTATTCATGGTGTATATGATCCTCTTGACCCCAAAAGTGTCTATACTTTAACTTTTAGACTTAAAGGAAAATATTTATCTGAAAAAGAAGGGGATGTTTTTAGAAGAAAATCTTCTTTTGATTTGGAATTTGCTCTCTTTGATTATAATTTCTTGATTCATGATATGTATGAATTTGTTATTAATGGAGGAAAATCATTAGTGGCTCCATCTTATAACCCTGATCTTAGCTATTATGTCCCAGATGGAGATCTTTATACTGGGGTTTTATTAGACAGACTGAAATGTTTATATCTGGAAAGAAGTCATGAACTTCCCAAAAACCTTCTTCTTCCTCTTCCTGTAACAAGAGTTACTTCTGTTCAGGTTCGTAATAATAAAAGCAATAGAGTAATTGAGGATTTTAATGCTCATGATATTCTTCATCATGCTTTAACTTTACGGGAAATTGAGTTTCTTGAGCCTATAGTTCATTCTTTTCCTCCTTTAATGGAAATTTATCAAGAAGTTATGCAAAGAGGCAGTGTAGAAAATATAGAAATGATTCTTAAAGCAATTAACAGGTAAGATTATTTTTTCTTTGTTTTCTTTTCTGCTTTTAGTTTTTCTATAATTGTTTGTTCAGAAATAATTGCAGAATTTCCAGAAGGATCTTCAATAACAATCTTTAATGGCATTTCTCCCCATTTAACTTTTCTGATCTTTTTAAGGAGATTCTTTGCAGTTGTTTTTGCGTTCTCTTCTTCGCTACTTTCACGTTCATCTTCAATAACCTTTTCAAAACGATTGAGTAAGCCTTCAATGTTAGAAATGTATCCTTCAGATGCAGGACCAGGAGTGACTGTCATATGGAGTTGTGGGACTCTAATCGTTGCTTCAGATGATTTTACTACTCGTACTTTCATGTCTTCTTCTTTTACAATGGTAAAAGTTAATTTACAGGAGTCTTTCATTTCTGCAGCTTCAATGTCTGCTTTATGGAAGCCGCAGCCTTCACAATGCATAGAAAAAACAAAGGTTTTTCCCAAAAAAGGTATTTCCATTTCGTCTTCCGTCAAGCTTAGTCTTTTTTCCAAACAAATTGGACATGTTTCGCCTTTTATTGTGTCTACCATAGAGGAAATTGTTTTTTAGAAGTTTAAAAACTTTACTTATGTGTTTCTTTTGGGTAGTTTGATGACAGATC
>Ga0209212_1000163_pt1 | contig 133595 bp, 134 predicted proteins | sample RifGroC2_FD_183996 | JGI IMG/M metagenome (GOLD analysis project Ga0209212, IMG submission 183996) | Groundwater microbial communities from Rifle, Colorado, USA - Groundwater C2 (SPAdes) (version 2) | ecosystem: Environmental > Aquatic > Deep subsurface > Groundwater | place: Rifle, Colorado...
GCCATCATTCCCGCCGGTCCTCCGCCTATGATTGCTATATCCCAGATTGTTTGATTGCGCGCATCCATTGTTTTTATCCTAAGTTTAATTACAAGACTTGTCTATGGCAAATAAGAAGCGCCGAGGTTGAACCTTTGGCACTGTTTAGGATTTTAATAGAAAAGCACGCCCCCGCTTCGCGGGGGCGTGCTTTTTAGATAAAGAAGTGATAGAGTGATATTTATGAAAAACGAAAATAAACAATCAAAAATGATGGGGATTTCAAGCGATGCCACGCTTCGTGCATCGCTTGAGATTCCGTCGCTCGCCCCGGATGAAAGCAAGCTTTCGCCTGCGGGCTCGCTAGGAATTATAAGCATAACTTCAATGGGTATCGGATATGTGACGGTGGCTGGTTTTGACGAGGATATCCAAATACAACCCCAATTTTTAAATACTGCCTTACATGGCGATGAAGTGGATATTGTTTTGTTTCCAAAAGTAGAAGGCGAGAAGTTAAGTGGCGAAGTGGAAGGAATATTAAAAAGAGCAAGGATGGAATTTGTGGGGACGATAGACAGAAAAGAAGGAAATAATTTTTGTTTTATAAAGCCCGATGACAAGCGGATGTATATGGATATTTTTGTCCCTTCAGCTCAAACCAAAAAACTTCAAAATGGCTACAAGGCTTTAGTAAAAATAAAAAAATGGGATAATTCCAAGAAAAATCCGGAAGGCGAGATAGTAAAAATACTTGGTAAAAAAGGTGATAACGATACGGAAATGGAATCCATAATCGTAGAAAAAGGATTCCAATCCGAATTTCCTCCGAAGGTTGAGAAAGAAGCGGAGGCGCTGAAAAAAAAATCCAAACCAATTCCCCAAAAGGATATAGATGAAAGAAGAAATTTTAGAAATATCACAACATTCACGATTGACCCCGAAGACGCAAAAGATTTTGACGACGCCATTTCTTTCAGAGAAATTTCTGATGGTTTATTTGAGATAGGGGTGCATATTGCCGATGTTTCGCATTATGTGAGAGAAAACACGGAGCTCGACAAAGAAGCGATTCATCGCGGAGTTTCCATATATTTAGTTGATAGAACCATACCAATGTTGCCGGAAGTTTTGTCTAACGATATTTGCAGTTTGAATCCTCGCGAGGACAAACTGACTTTTTCGGCGGTTTTGACGATGTCGGCAAATGGCGACATAACAAATGTTTGGCTTGGCAGAACGGTGATAAATTCCGATAAAAGATTTACCTACGAAGAAGCTCAGAAGGTTTTGGATGAGAAATCCGGATTTTATTGCGACGAACTTGCTAATTTAAACAAGATAGCCAAAATATTCAAAGGCAAAAGAATGGCGATGGGTGCGATAGATTTTGAAAAAGAAGAGGTGAAATTTAAACTTGATGCCAAAGGCAAGCCGATAGATATTATTGAAAAGCCGCGACTTGATGCCCATAAATTGGTTGAGGAATTTATGATTTTGGCGAACAAAAAAGTTGCCACGTATCTTAGCGAGGAAGTAAAAAAAATCAATAAAGGAGCTTCTATCTATCGTATCCATGATGTTCCCAAAAAAGAGGCAATGGATGAACTTTTGGTTTTTCTGAGAATGTTGGGACATGAAATAGAAATGAAGGGCGAACATATTTCATCCAAAGAATTGAATAAACTTTTTGAAAAGCTCAAGGGAAAACCAGAGGAGTCGCTGGTAAAGACCGCCGCAATGCGATCAATGGCAAAAGCGATTTATTCCATGAGAAACATCGGGCATTATGGATTGGCGCTGGAAAATTACACACATTTTACTTCGCCGATCAGAAGGTATGCGGATTTATTGGTGCATCGTATTTTAGCAAAACATTTGGCGGGAGAAAGTTTGAGCGCCGAAGAAGTCGCATGGCATCACAATCTCGCGATGAGTTTGTCGCGCAGAGAAGTTGACGCAGTGGAAGCCGAAAGGTCATCAATTGCTTATAAGCAAACAGAATATATGCTTGAAAGAATAGGGCAAACATATACAGGAGTAATCAATGGCATAACCAATTGGGGTATATATGTGGAAGAATCCCATACGAAATCCAGCGGTATGGTGAAACTCAAAGATATGAAAGATGATTTTTATGTTTTAAACAAGGAAACCTATTCTCTTGTTGGCCAGAGAACCAAGAAGAAATATTCTGTTGGCGACAAAGTGAAAATTAAAGTCGTTGCCGGCGATTTGGAAAGAAAAACGATAGATTATAAATTTATATAAAAGAGAAATAGAGATGATAAAAGCATAATGTTTCGCATTTTTTTAAAAAATTGTATAATAATCTTGGTTATTTCTAATTTAAAGTTAATTTTATCTAAAAGGTCGTAAATAAAACATTTAACAGACAGTTTATAATTATGGAACATTATATTTGCACTGGGGGGTGCGGGGCGGTCGTGGAAAGGCCGGGTGTTTGCCAGGCGATAAATTGCCCGAAACACGGTCAACCTTTAAATCCTTGCAACTGCACCGATAATAAGCATTATGGGAAGGTGAGTGTGCCAAGCGGTTCTGGTACGACTCCCGAGGAGACAGTAAAAGAAAAGAAGTGGTGGCAGTTTTGGAAGTAATATATAAACGCTGTCGTGAATATGACAGCGTTTATTGTTATTGTGAATCATGAATGTCTATTTTTTTGTGGCATCATTTTTTGCCGGTATTTTAACTTTTTTTTCATCTTGTTCATTTATCCTTATTCCGCCGTTTTTAGGATTAATCAGCGCACCCCATGAAAATAGTACAGACGCGAATAGAAAATTTTTAATTTTAAAAAATACCCTGTTTTATGTTTTGGGGTTTTCTCTTATTTTTATATTGCTTGGATTTGGCGTAGGATATTTCAGCCAGATTTTTGTATTACAAAATTCGATGGCTAAAATAGGAGGAATGATTCTCGTTGTTATGGGGTTATTTATGCTAGGGTTTTTGAGGTTTAGTTCTTTTTTAAAAAATTTCTCAATAAAGATTCCCCAATCTTTATTTGTAAGGAATAAATTCAACTCCTTTTTGTTGGGCGCAATTTTTGCTTTCGGATGGTCTCCCTGCATAGGCCCCTTTTTGGGCAGTATTTTGACCTTGGCCGGTTATAGCGGTACGGCGTTGAAGGGAGGGATACTACTCTTGATTTTTTCTTTGGGTATGGCTTTGCCTTTTATTTTTGCGGCTTTATTGTGGAGTCAGATGTATAGATTCACTGTTAAATACGGAAATATTTTGCAGGGAGTGAATTTTATGTCCGGTATTTTTCTCGTGGCGTTTGGAGTGTTGTTGATTATTGGAAAGTTTTATTATATGGCGGATATTTTATTGAATATTTGGAGATAATTAATAAAGCCGTCCGCCTAAGGCGGACGGCTTTATATGTCTTGGTTTATTGAAAAAAATCAACCATAGGCGTTTCGTAATCCAGGATTTATAAGGTGGAATTATATTTTTCAAGCACTTCTTTGATTTTATTGATGACCTCGCTCGGAGTGTACTGCGCCTTAATAAGATATCCCGCGGCGCCGGATTTCAGACCCTTTTCTACGTCCTCTTCGTGGCCAAGATTTGTCAGTAAAATTACCGGGATATTTTTTGTCATATCTTGTTGCTGGAGCTTGGCCAGCACTTCATATCCGTCCATTTGAGGCATAATAATATCAAGCAATATTAAATGAGGCCGCTTTTCTGTCGCGATTTTTAGTCCCGATTCTCCGTCATTGGCGATAATGACATTATACCCGGCGCTTTGAAGACGAGTCGCGAAAATATCCACTAAAAATTTATCGTCTTCAACAAGTAAAATTGTCGTATCTTTTGGTTCTAGTTGCATGAATTTAGTCAACATCTGTCGAGCACCTTATCGGACAGCAGATGGTTTGTTTAATTTTACAGTAAGATTATTATAGCATATTGTAAAATAAATTGAATATGATAAGATTTTTTCTATTATTATTTATTTATGAGGTGTAATAATGATTTTGCCTCTTGCAATCCTCCTTGGAGGACAAAATAGACGAAATCAAAAATCATTCATCAAGAGATTGATTCCTAAAAAAGTATTTTTTACGAAAGGCGTTGGTGTGCATAAGCAAAAATTAACGTCTTTTGAGATGGCGTTGCGAAGCGCCGGCATAGAGAGATTTAATCTCGTAACAGTATCCAGTATTTTTCCTCCTCAATGCAAAAGAGTTTCCAAGGAGGATGGGCTCAAGGAATTGGGAGCAGGGGAAGTGGCTTTTTGCGTTATGAGTCGCAACGAAACAAACGAGTCAAATCGTCTGATTGCCGCTTCTGTTGGTGTGGCCATACCGGCTGAAAATGAAACATACGGTTATTTATCCGAGCATCATTCATTTGGCGAGACTGATGCCAAAGCGGGAGATTACGCCGAAGACTTGGCGGCTTCTATGCTCGCGACAACCTTAGGAGTGGAATTTGACCCCAATCAATCTTGGGACGAAAGAGAGCAACTCTATAAAATGAGCGGTAAAATTGTTAAATCATCAAATATAACTCAATCAGCCATTGGCAATAAAGACGGTTTATGGACAACGGTGATTGCCGTGGCAATGTTTTGCGGATATTAAACATTTGTCCGTAAGAGCAATCTTGAGCGGTTACGAAATATTTAATTCGCCGCGGTGAACTAAAAAAACAGAATCTAGAATTTAGAAAATATAATATAAAATGATGCAGAAAAAATTTCAGCGAAAAATAGAAGACTTTGTTTGTGAAAATTGTGGTGAAAAAATAAAGGGCAATGGTTATACCAACCATTGCCCTTTTTGTCTCTGGTCAAAGCACGTGGATATAAATCCCGGCGACAGGGCGGCGAATTGCGGTGGTATGATGAAGCCGATAAGTGTGGAAATGAAAAGGGGCGGATATGTTATTATTCATCGTTGTAAAAAGTGTGGATACGAAAAAAGAAATAAGGCAACGGAAAATGATGATTTTCAAAAGATATTGGAAATTACGACAAAAAATGCAAATTAGGACGGAATAGATTAAAACAACAAAAAATCCGTCATACAATGTATGACGGATTTTGATTTTATTATTTAAGATTTCAAGGCGAGAACATGTTTTCTTTTAAGTCACTGCCTATGTCTTGGAGTAATCCAAGCGGCCGTTTTTTGAGGGTATATTTTCGGATATGTGGTGTTCCCTCTGGCGGTAATTTATACACAACAAGATTCCCGACAAGAAACACCTTGAAAGAAACTCTGGGACCGGTAGTGAGATTTTCCTCCTTAAACTTAAGTAATCGCAAAACAATATTTCCTTGGCCTTCAGTCTTAATATTTTCCAGTTTGAATTCAAAAGCATAACAGTATTCAAAGTTGATAAAACAATCTTGGATTCCCCCCGGCAAATCCTCGGTTTTTACGGAAGGATTGTTTATAAATAAATTTCTGACATTCAGATAATTAAGATATGTTGTATTGGGATTTTTTTCTGGATCAAAGGATAGATCTTTAAGGTCACTGATTTTTGTTTTATACGGTTCTATTTTTTCAAATTGTTTTTTCACTTCAGCATATTCGGACCAAGGAGATATTGCTATATTCGTTTCTGATGGCATCAAAGACGCGCAGCCGGAGATAGATAGTATCATGATGAAAATTAGAGAAATAAATCCCTTTTTCATTTCACCCTCCCCATATGAATTCTTATATTTTTTTATTGGTTGTTTACAAGGAACAGCTTCTAAAATAAGTATAAGATATGTATTATCAAACGACAAGCTTTACAAATCATATATTTTATGCCTTATTGGTTTTAATAAAATAAAAAATGTGGTATGATTTTAGAAAATAATAGTTGATTTATGGATTTATTTCACAGACAAGAGAAAAGAGAATCGGATAAAATTTTAAAAGCAATAAGAGAAAAAAGAAGACTTTGTCTGTGAAAATTGTAGTGGGAAAATAAAGGGGCAATGGTTATACCAACCATTGCCCCTTTTGTCTCTGGTCAAAGCATGTGGATATAAATCCCGGCGACAGGGCGGCGGATTGCGGCGGTATGATGGAACCGATAAAGACAGAAGAAAAAAGCGGCGATTTTGACATTGTTCATCAATGTCAAAAGTGTGGGCATAAAAAGAAAAATAAAATCGCATTCAATGATAATTTTGAGGAGATTATCAAGATTTCTAAAAACATTATTGAGTGTTAAATTGCACATCTTATGCGAGAAAAATCATATGGGGTTGTGCCTGTTTTTAAAATCGGTGACACGCACCTTTTTTTGGTGGTCAAAGGTCAGTTATCGCAAAGCTGGTCTTTCCCCAAGGGGCACGCCAATGAAGGCGAGTCAGAGATGGAGACGGCGCAAAGAGAGCTTGAAGAAGAGACGGGGGGTTACGAAGAGAAAAAATTTGTTTGAATCAAAATTGTTACTAGCGACTATTCAAAATAGTGAAAAGATGATAAGATGTTAAATATGATAACATTCCAAGGACCCAAATCACACATTCATTCAATTGCTCGCGGTCTTCTTGTACACGGAGAAGAAATTATACTATGCCGAGTAAAGGATGCTAAGTGGTTTTTTCTTCCCGGGGGACACATCGAGGATGGAGAATCAGCAAGAACAGCGCTTTTGAGAGAATTGCACGAAGAAATCGGTAATAGTAATTATAAAATCAATTCTTTTATCGGTGTATGCGAAAACATCTTTTCACTGGAAAAAAATGTTTTACAACACGAAATAAACATTATATTTAAAGTTCATGTCCCTAATGAATTAAAAGTTAATACCAAAGAAGATCATATTGAATTTGTAAGTATTGCTAAAAATAATTTAAAAGATTATAAGATTTTACCTATCGCACTTAAAGATGGCCTTATTGAATGGTTAGAGAATGAAAAGCCATTCTTGAAGGAAATTTAAATATGCTATGTTTATTTGCCTCGAAGGTATTGCCGGTAGTGGAAAGACCACACAAACAAAACTACTTGCTGATTACCTAAAAAATGTAAAGGGAAAAGATATTTTTATAAGTGCTGTTTATGAAGGAGAACGCCGTAGTGTGGTCTCCGATTTTATGAATGCTTCAGGAATCAAGCTTGATCAGAATGCGGTAATGTTTTTATTTCAAGCATTGCATGCGGCACAGTATCATGAAGTTAAGAACGCACTCAGTATCAATAAAACTGTTATAGCAGATAGATGGCGCTATTCTTTTTTTGCACATCATGTATATCAAGACACTTTTGGTAAAAATGAAAATCTTATGTTCCAACTTGATTTACTTGCATACAGATCGTTAGAACCAGATATTTGTTTCCTTATCGATATTCCAGCAAAGATTGCATATAACCGATACATAGAACGAGAGCGATCTATTAACGATAATGGTCTTGATTTGAGAATGGAAATGCTTAAAAATATCGAAAATCAATTCAAGCAAGATCATCTCAATTTTTACGGCATACAAGCAAGCGCAAAAGATTTGCCGATTACTGATGAATCTGTTGATTTTGTTCATCAAAGATTTGTATTGATGCATTTGTCGCCAGAAGATCAGAAAAGAGATATTAAAGAGGTTTTAAGGGTGGCTAAAGACAAGGTTTTCTTGTTGGAATACGATTGGGAGACATTGAGTAGTAGAGAAAATGAGGACATTTTGAAAGAATTTAGGGATTTATCATTTCAGTTAATGGGAAAATCCAAAATAGATCCTTTTATGGGAGCTAAATTAGAGATGTTATTAGGGGAGGTTGGGCAAGGCTTAGATACTGATATTAAGAAATTTTCAAGGGAAGAATCGGATTATACCGATGAGTTGATTGACCTGTGCGTGATATCCAATAAGATGGCAACAAGCATCTTGAAGGACGAAGATTTAGCCAGTAAATTTAGTGCATTAAGAGATAAATTGAGTAATAGTCATATTAAATTTACTCCACCGAGTATTGTCGCGGTGACCGTGAGAAAATAATTTTAATAATCAGCTATAAAATATAAAATAAGTAATGAAAGGCATAGAACAAGTTTATAAACCAATAATAATAAAGGATAAAAACAAATTAAACAGTTTACTGGAAGGCAAGCCGGACTTGGTTTTTGTGGATGCGTTTTCAAAGCAATTGAAAGAATTGTTTTTTATTGACAATACTAAGTATATTGGCGAAGATAAAGAGAGTATTTATGGTAGCGATGAATTCAAAAAATATGCGGATAGTAAAGATGGGCAATATCAATATTTCTATTATCCGTGGAATGGGCATATTGTTAAATGTATAAATGGAGAAGATTATTTTAGACTTAAAACGAATCGCAATCAGGATTTAATTACCGCCAGCGAACAAATTAAATTATATAACTATAAAGTTGCCGTGTTCGGAATGAGTGTTGGTAGTAATATTGCCTTTGTCTTAACACAAGCAGGAATTTCAAAAAGAATAACGATAGCAGATTTTGACGAATTAGACACAACTAATTTAAATCGAATTTTAGCGGGGGTTCATCAGATCGGAGTTAATAAAACAATAGTTGCAGCTAGAAGAATATACGAGGATAATCCGTATGCTGAAGTGAAAATTTTGCCTGACGGGATATCTGAAGATAAGCTTGAAGAGATGCTAAAAAATAAAGAAATTGACTGTATTGTAGAAGAGATTGATGATATTCGCGTGAAATTACAAACACGCATTCTGGCCATTAAATACAAGATTCCAGTAGTAATGATTACTGATAATGGCGATGATGTAGTGCTACATATAGAGCGTTATGATTTGGGACATAATAAAATTTTCGGGAAAGAAGTTGAGTCTTGGCAAGAAAGAATAAATAATAAAACGCCATTTACTAAAATGGAGGCAGGACAAATTATAATAGGAGATATTGTTGGCGGTTCAGACAAGGTGGATCCCAAAATGATGGCTTCGGTAAAAAGAGTATTGAATAAAGAGCTTGTGTCGTGGTCTCAGCTTGGAAGTGCGGCATTGCTGGGAGGTGTGGTTTCTACAGTGGCTATAAAAAGAATTGTTTTGGGAGAAACGAGAGATTTGGATATTAGGGAATATATTGGTGTTCCGAAATTTAAATAAATTTTATGATTGATTATTTGAATGAAAATAAGGATCTAATAGAAAAGTTGCCAGAATTTGATAACCATGAAGCAGTCAAGTATTTTGACGATCCCGTGTCTGGATTAAGAGGTTTTATTGCAATACATAGAAAAAATCAATCTACGCCTTCTTTTGGGGCAACAAGGCTTTGGTCTTACTCAAATGATATTGACGCCCTCAAAGATGCTCTAGAGTTATCTAAAATGATGTCATATAAATCGGCTTTAGCCGGATTAAAATATGGTGGAGCAAAAGGAGTGATTATAGCGCCAAGAGGCAATTATGATAAAAACAACATTATGTCGGCGTATGCTGATGTCGTAAACGAGATGAATGGGCAATTTATTACTGGCACTGATGTTGGATTGACATTGGCAGATATTAAATCAATTAAAGATAAATGCGATTATTTAGTAGGATTCAATGGCGACCCTACGGAATTTACGGTATTTGGATTATATTTTTCTATCAAATTATCTGTTAAGCGAATATTAAAAAAAGAATCACTGAGTGGAATAAGTATTGCCATACAAGGAGTCGGAAAAATAGGAGGTGAATTGTTGAGGTTGATTTACGAAGATGCTGATAAAATATTTATTTCTGATACGGATAAATCATTGACCGATTCAATGAAAAATAAATTTCCAAAAGTTGAAGTGGTAAGTCCCGATGAGATTCATAAGCAGGCTGTTGATATTTTTTCTCCTTGCGCCCTCGGACACTCATTAAATAATAAATCAGTTTCAGAGCTGAGATGCAAAATAGTAGCAGGAGGAGCGAACAATCAACTTGCTAGTGAAGATATTGGAGAGATATTGCATAAAAATGGAATTTTGTATGCTCCTGACTATGTTGTTAATTTAGGAGGGTTGATTAGTGTAGTTGATGAATATGAAAATAGCGAATATGATGAACAACGAATTTTAAAGAAGATTGAAAAAATCGGCGAAAATCTCGATAAAATTTTTGAGATAAGCGCAAATAATGATAAACCAACAAATATTGTCGCCAATGAAATGGTTAAAAAAATAGTCGGATAATAAATATGGAAAAAATAAATTTTTTTAAATACCCAAAAAGCATAGAAAAAGAGATTTCTTTATTAAAATTTAAGCCACCGTCATACTGGGAGAAAATTGGCGAAAAGAATGTGCTAGATATTTTTAAATATTCAGCAAAAACAGTGCCGGCTTATAAGAAATTTCTAAAAAAACACAAAATTAACCCAAAAAATATAAAAATAATTGTAGATTTTAAAAAAATACCGCAAATCAGCAAGAAAAATTATATTAGAACCTCTGAGTTTATAGATCTTTTTCCCGATAGAGATATCTCTCACTTAACCACATTTTCTGCCACATCCGGATCTACCGGCGAGCCAACTTATTTTCCTCGCGGGGAGAATGGAGATAGTCAATATGAATATATAGCGGAAATATTTTTGAGAAATCAGTTTGATATTTATAATAAAAAAACCCTCGGCATTGTAGGTTTTGGGTTGGGTATTTGGATTGGTGGCCTGTTTACTTATAAGAATTTTAATAAAATCGCGTCCAAAGGATGCCCCCTAGCGCTCATTCCCGTCGGACCAAACAAGGATCTCTATTTAAAATCAATTTTGAAATTCGGGCACCTGTACGATCAAATTATTTTAATGGGATATGCTCCATTTATAAGAGATGTTATAGACGATGCTCCTACTTACGGTGTGGATTTTAAAAAATATAACATTAAGATTTTTACAGCTGCCGAAGGATATTCGGAAGAATTCAAAGATTATATTGCGGAAAAAACCGGAGTAAAAAATAAATTTACAGATATGGTAAATCTTTATGGCACGGTTGAATTGGGGACTATGGCCCACGAGACATCTTTTTCTAATTTAATTCGTGATATTGCTAATAAGAATATAGCCGTAAAAAAAGAATTATTTAAAGATAGATTGACATTGCCTACTTTAGCGCAATATTATCCGCATCTTACATATTTTGAAGAAATTAATGGTGAGGTTGTTGGATCGGGAGCGTTTTCTATGCCTCTTTTAAGATATAGTTTTCCCGATGTAGGAGGGGTGATAAAATTTGACGAAATGATAGCCAAATTAAGATTGGTAGGGGTTGATGTAATAAAAGAGGCAAAAAAATACGGTATTGATAAAAAGATATTAAAACTTCCATTTGTCTATGTTTATGAGAGGGCGGATTTTACTATTGTGGTAAGGGGAGTAAATATTCATCCAGCGGAGATAAAGCATTCAATAGAAAATAAAGATTTTCAGGAGTATTTTACCGGGAAGTTTACATTAATTAAAAAATATAATAAAAATTTTGATGAATATTTTGAAGTAAATATTGAAATGAAAAAAAATATTAAACCAAGCAAGGGGTTGAATAAAAAAATAAAGCAAGCCGTGGTAGAATATCTTAATAAGACAAATTCTGAATTTAATGATCAATATAGATCTGCGCCAAACAAAATAACTCCGAAAGTTATTTTTTGGTCATACCAGCATCATAGATACTTTCAATCAACCGCAAAACATAAATGGGCAGTGCATGATAATAAATAAAAAATGAACAAAGAAATAATCAATAAAATACTTGAAGTTGCAGTCAATGCGCCATCTGGAGAAAATTCTCAGCCCTGGAGATTTGAAGTAAATAGCAATAAAATCCATATTTTTAATCTTCCAGAAAGAGATCGGTCGCTTTATAATTTCGGACAAAAAGGATCTTTGGTTGCGCATGGAGCTTTGATTGAAAATATATTAATAACCGCTCCCATTTTTGGATATAATGCAGAAATAGATTTATTGCCGGATAATAAAGATTTTGACTTCATCGCCACCATTAGCCTTGTAGAATTATTGCCAGATCAGCAGAAAAATGAATCCCTTTATTCTTGTATTGTTAAAAGAGTAACGAATAGGAAGCCCTACAAAAATATACCCCTAAGCGATGAGCAGCTTAAAGATTTAAAAAATGTAGAAAATGAAATAGGGGAAGGTAGGGTTATCTTTGTTTATGATCCCGAAAAAATGAAAGATATTGCAAATTTATGCAGTGTCAACGAGCGAGTAATGTTTGAAAACAAACTCATTCACAATTTTTTCTTTGATCATATTAATTGGACAGAAAAAGAAGAATTGGAAAAAAGATTGGGTTTTTATATAAAGACGCTTGAATTGCCATCCCCAGTCCAATTCGCATTAAAGTTGTTCAGGTATTGGCCAGCAATGAATCTGTTCAATAAATTGGGATTAAATAAAATTATAGCCAAGGGTAACGCGGTGAATTATGCCAATGCTTCGGCAATGGTTGCCTTTGCTGTAAAAAATAACACCTCTAGGGATTTTATCATTGCCGGAAGGTTAATGCAGAGGTTGTGGCTCAAGGTCACTAAGATGGGTCTAAGCGCTCAGCCTATGGCGGGGATGCTTTTTTTCATGCAAGCAATATCCGGTGGAGAAACTAGTAAATTTTCTTCATCACAAATTGAGCTAATAAAAAATGCTCACGAAAACGTTAAAAAAACTTTTGACATTAACAATGAGATGCCTGTTATGATTTTCAGAGTCGGCTACGGCGGAGAGCCAAGCGCCAGATCGTCAAAAAAACCTCCAGAAATTATCTTCAAGAATTGAGCGCGATTTATTAAACAATGAATTACGGGGGCTATTAAATAACAAAATATAAAAAGACGGCTTGAAAACAGCCGTCTTTTTTTGTGCGTCATTTTTTGGTATAGTTTATGTATAATATGAATTAAAATTATGATAATTTCTCCGGAAATCAGCTTTATTTCTGTAATGATAATGATTGTTGCGATCGGTATTTTAGGTTTTTTGGTGTTTTTTAGTAATCGCAAAAGTGCAACAAATAAAGCTTTTTTGTTTTTTTCTACAATGACGATTGTTTGGAGTTTGTTTAATTATTTAAGTTACCAATTTAGTTCATCGAATTTTATTTTATGGACTCTGCGTTTAGTGATGTTTTCTGCGGTATGGCAAGTGTTCAGTATTTTTACTTTGTTTTATGTTGCACCACAAGAAAAAGTGATATTCCCCAGATTATATAAATTTTGCATTGTTCCCTTGGTAATTATTGTTTCTATTCTTACTTTAACGCCAGTTATTTTTAGGGGAATAAAAAAACTAGCTCCAGCTGGACAATCTTCAGTGATGGATATTGCTCCAGGAATAATATTTTTTGGTCTATTGTCTATTGGGTTAACAGTAGTCGGATTTTTTATTTTAATTAAAAAAATCATCAATAGAAAAGGGGCTGAAAGAACCCAATTGGTATTTTTATTAATAGGAGCATTAATATTTTTTGTATTTCTCATCTTATTTAATTTTATATTGCCAGCATTTTTTGATAATCCTAGGTTCACTCCTTTAGGTGCAATATTTGCATTTCCGTTTATCGCCCTCACATCCTACGCGATTCTAAAGCACGGTCTTTTTAATGTAAAAGTCATTGCCACCGAATTACTGTCTTTTGCTATTTGGATCGCAGTATTGGCACAGTTTTTGATGGCCAATACACTCAATGATAGACTATTAAGCGGGGGCGTATTTGTTTTTGTGGTAATTTTTGGAATATTCCTTATTCGCAGCGTGAAGAAAGAAGTTTCGCAGCGTGAAGAATTAGAAGAGCTGACTCATGAATTAAAGCATGCCAATGAGGAGCTCAAGCAAATAGATAAAGTAAAATCGGAATTTATCTCTATTGTGTCTCATCAGCTACGCACTCCTTTATCTATTACCAAAGGATATGTATCAATGATTTTGGAAAATATTTATGGCGAGGTAAGTGATAAGATAAAAAATGTTTTGCAGAAAGTTTATGTATCAAACGAGGGATTGATTGCGCTTGTGAATAATTTGCTGGATTTATCGCGTATGGAGGCGGGCACGATCAAATATGAGTTTACCAACGAATCTTTTGAAAAAATGGTTGATGAGATAGTAATGGAACTTGAGCTTGAGGCAAAACATAGAGACCTTTGGTTGCGCTGGAATAAACCGAAAAAGCCAATGCCCCTTATTAAAGCAGATGGTATAAAATTGAAACAAGTTATTGAAATTTTAATTGAAAACTCTTTGAAATACACCCCCAAAGGCGGAGTTGATGTTAGCTTAGGGAAAGATGGTGATGCGTTATTGTTTAAAGTCAAAGACACCGGCATAGGCGTAGATTCTAAAGAACTTGGTCACTTATTCAATAAATTTGGCAGGGGATCGGAAGGAAGCAAAGTCAATGTTACCGGAGTTGGTCTTGGTCTTTATGCGGCCAAGCAAATTGTCCTTGCTCATGGCGGTCAAATTTGGGTGGAATCCGAAGGTATTAAAAAAGGCAGTACTTTCTGCGTGAAGTTGCCCCTTGATTCTACTCAGGTCAAGCCGACGGTCACATGATAAATTGCTTCAATTTTATTATTTTGATAGTATAAAACTGGCTATTAGTGCCAGTTTTATTTTTATGCTGAAATTTTATAACACTCTTACCAGGAAAAAACAGCTATTCAAGCCAATAAAAGATAGAAAAGTTTTGATGTATTCTTGCGGACCGACGGCGTATAACTATGTTCATATAGGTAATTTACGCGCCTATATTTTTGTTGATATTTTGAAGCGTTATTTGCAATATTCCGGATACAGCGTGAAGCATGTTATGAATATCACTGACGTGGATGATAAAACCATCAGAGATAGCAGAAAAGCGGGAAAGTCTCTGAAAGAATTTACAAAATTTTATGAGAAAGAGTTTGTAAGTGATTTAAGATCTATGAATATTGAAATGCCCGATGTGATGCCAAGGGCTACGGATTATATTTTCGAAATGGTCAAAATAATAAAAAGGTTGGAGACGAAGGGTTTGGCATATAGATCCGACGGATCAATTTATTTTAAAATATCTAAATCTAAAAATTACGGGCAACTGGCTGGACTGGAAAAACGGACATTAAGAGAAAATGCCAGCGGAAGATTGAGTATTGATGACGAATATAAAAAAGAAGATATCAATGATTTTGTTTTGTGGAAAGAGTGGCGTCCCGAAGACGGAGACGTGTATTGGGACACTGAGATTGGTCGTGGTCGTCCAGGTTGGCATATTGAGTGTTCGGCTATGTCGATAAAAAATCTAGGGGAGACATTTGATATTCATTGCGGCGGCGAAGATTTGATTTTCCCCCATCATACCAATGAAATTGCTCAGTCTGAAGGCGTAACCGGTAAAAAATTCGTGAATTATTGGCTGCATAACGCGCATTTGTTGGTGGATGGTCAAAAAATGTCCAAATCTCTCGGAAATTTTTATACATTAAAAGACGTGATTAAAAAGGGGTATAACCCACTGTTTCTGAAGATAATTTTAATCAAAACTCATTATCGGCATATCTTGGATTTTAATTTTAATAATTTTATTGAAGTTAAATCAATTGCCGAGAAATTAATAAATTTTCTTTTTAATTTGGATTTAATAGAAAATAACGGTAAAAATAAAGTGGATATTGATAAATTAATCGGCAATTGCGAAAAGGAATTCAAGAAAGCGATGGACGACGATTTAAATATCAGCGAGGCGTTGGCCGAGATATTTAATTTTATAAACGAGGTAAATAAATCCATTAATGCCATAAACTTTCGGCAGGCCAGTAAAATCAGGAAATTTATTTTAAAAATTGACGGGGTTTTGGGATTTATTGAGAAAATTTATGACGATTATTTGGTTAAATTAGGAAATAAAATAAAAGATACCGGGGTTAGTGAGTTGTTGAAAAAAAGAGAAGAGGCGAGAGGGAGCGGGGATTATCGGGAGTCGGATATTTTGAGGGATAAAATTCAATCATTGGGATTTTTATTGGAAGACACAAAAAGCGATTCTGTGTTAAAATTAAAAGAGTGGTAAGGGTTTGTGGGTGCGAAAGAACATAGAATTGAAAATTTAGTTTAATAATATTTTCAAAGTAACTCGCATAAAATTTATATTTAAATTTAATTATGACAGATAATAAAAAGATAATTTTAACAGGAGATAGGCCGACCGGACCTTTACACCTTGGTCATTATGTTGGCTCTCTTCAAAATAGAATAAAACTTCAAAACGAATATAATCAGTATATTATTATTGCTGATGTTCAGGCCTTGACTGATTATTTTGATAATCCGGAAAAAGTCAGAAAAAATGTGATAGAAATTGCGTTTGATTATTTAGCTGTGGGGCTTGACCCCAATGTTAATACTATTTTCATTCAATCGTTGATTCCGGAAATTGCGGAATTGACCATATATTTTTTAAATTTAGTAACCGTCAGTCGTCTTGAGCGCAATCCAACCGTGAAAGATGAGATAAAACAAAAAGGATTTGAACGTAGCTTGCCCGCAGGATTTTTTGTTTATCCAGTAAGTCAGGCGGCTGATATTGCCATATTTAAAGCAAATTTAGTACCAGTGGGAGAAGATCAACTGCCAATGATAGAGCAAGCTAACGAAATTATCAGGAAGTTCAACTCTACTTATAAAACTGATATTCTGGTGGAAGCTAAACCATTAATATCTGAGGTCTCTCGTTTGCCTGGTATAGATGGTAAAGCGAAAATGAGCAAGTCTCTGGGCAATGCCATATATTTGTCCGACTCAGAAGAAGAAGTGGCGAAAAAAGTGATGAGTATGTACACTGATCCAAATCATATTCGAGCGGAAGAACCTGGGAATATAGAGGGCAATACTGTGTTTACTTATCTTGACGCATTCGGAAAAGATAAAGAGGCGATACGAAAAATGAAGGATCAATATCGGGTAGGAGGGCTTGGAGATGTGAAGGTGAAAAAATATTTGAATGAAGTTTTGGAGGAATTATTAGGACCAATAAGAGAAAAAAGAAAAGAGTTTTCCAAAGATCCGGCTGAAGTTATGAATATCTTGAAAAGGGGTACAAAAATAGCCAAGGAAAATGCTGAGAAGACAATGAGTGAAGTAAGGAGGGAGATAAAGCTGGACTATTTCTAAAAAAGTTAACAGAAAATCGCGGGAATGTCGCCGCGATTTTCTGTTACTGACTTTTAGTATTTATTATGTTAAAATATAAATAAATGCGAGTTTTTTATAGGTATTTGGTGGTATATTATTTTAATTCCTAATTGTCATTTTGCATTTTGCATTTTGACTTTTACATTTTCACGGTGTCCATAATTACAAAATTTATTATTCTTTTCGTCATCATTTTTTCTATTATTTCTTTCGGTGTTTTTTATTTTTTACTCGGTTATTCGGAAATTAATTTAAAAAAACAAGTATTTGAAGATTTGACCGTACTCGCTGAGGCGGAAGAGGGTTTTATTATAACTTTTTTAGAGCAAATAAAGGGCAGAGCAGTTGATTTTAGCAGTGACGGATTGATTCGTGAGAGCGTTGAAAAAATTATTACAGTGAAAAATCAACCCCAAGATATTGTCAATGAATTAAATGTCCATTTACGAAACAATAAGCAAAGCATTGACCCCACGATATTGGGAATTTTGATTATTGATACCAATGGAAAAGTTATAGCCAGTACCGACGAAAGAGAAATCGGATTTGATGAGTCAGTTGATGAGTATTTTAAAAATCTCTCCCAAACCAATCTGACTTATGGGTCGGTATATATATCGGATGTATTTATTGCTTCTCATTTTAACACAAGGGATCCGGTTTTAATGGTTGCCGCGCCTCTTTTCACCGTGGATAAAAGTATTAAGTTGGGATATATAATGAATGAAATTTCTCTATCCGAGATCAATAAAGTTTTAAGCGGGCAAAAACAAATTGAACTCGGAGCATTGACCGGAACCAGAGGACGTAGAACGACTCTAAATATATATTTAGTTAATAAAGATGGCTTGTTAATTACGCCCTCAATTTACGAAAATGAAGGACTATTAAAACAACAAATTGATTCACCTCTCGTTGAAGCTTGTCGCCGCAAAGAAGAAACAACCTCTATTTATAAAAATCATTTAGGCATAGAAGTTTTAGGGGCTTCTATGTGCTTGCCGACGCACGGCTGGACTTTGGTCGTAGGGCTATCAAGCGAAGAAGCTTTTTCTGTAATTTCTGATTTAAGAAAAGAAGTTTTAATTTCCGGGTCTGTTTTGCTGGTTATTTTGATAATTATCGCGGTATTATTTTTATATTATTTTATTATTCGGAATATTTTAAATTTAAAGCGTGGCGCAAAAATTATAGGCGCAGGCAATTTTGATTATGAAATAAAATTAGAATCAAAAGATGAATTTGGAGATTTGGCCAATGATTTTAATATAATGACTAGAAAATTGAGGGAATTGTTTGGTGACATTAAGGCATCTTCTTTAAAAATAAAAGAATCGGAAGAAAAATATAAAATCATGTTTAATGGCGCTGTTGATGCAATTTTTATATCTGATGCTGAGGGAAATTTTTTAGAAGTGAATGAAAATGCAATAAGAATGACCGGATATAAAGCGGGTGAATTGTTGGCAATGAATCACCTCCAGATTTACAGCAAGGAAGATATGGCAAGGTGCCAAGAGCAATTTAAGGTTGCTTTGCAAAAAAACATTTGTTTTATTGAAAATGTCAGTATTTTGAAAAAAAATAATCAGATTTTGCCGGTGGATATCGGCATCAGTTTATTGAGATACGGCAATAAAGAATTCCTGCAGTTTATAGTGCGCGATGTTTCGGAAAGAGTGGCATTAGAAGAGCATCATAAAGAGATAGACCATATTAAATCGCAATTTATCAATGTCGTATCTCATCAATTGCGAACGCCGTTAAATTCCATTCGTTGGAATCTGGAGGTGCTGCTTGGCGGCGATATCGGGTCATTTAAAAAAGATCAGGAAAAGTTTCTTAAGACTGTGTATCTTAATAATCAGAATATCATAAATATCATTTCGGATTTATTTTTGGCGCTTGAGATAGAGGAGACGGAAATCGGACTTAAAAAGGAGGCAGTGGATATAGAAGCGTTATTGAGTTCTGTTGCCGAGGGATTTAAAAATAGTTTGGCCATAAAGCGCATCAAATTGGAAGTTGGTAAGCTAAAAAGCGGAAAAATTATAAACGTGGATGGCGATAAGGATAAATTAACTCAGGTTTTCTCAAGATTAATAGATAATGCGGTTAAGTATAGCAAAGAAGATAGCAAAATTACTATTAAGATTGAAAAAATTGATAATAGCGCGGTGGTATCTTTCATTGATAGTGGCATAGGAATCCCCGTGGGGGAACATCCAGCTTTATTTAGTAAGTTTTTCAGGGCGTCCAATGCGGCTGTTATGCATCCGAATGCTTCCGGATTGGGACTTTTTATATCCAAGAAAATAATTGAAGCGCATCACGGAAAAATTTGGTTTGTTTCAACAGAGGGCAAGGGCACGACATTTTTTGTGAGTTTGCCCAGTAGTGAATTTTGATGCTATAGAAAGGTCGGAAATTTAATTGAAAGTAGAAAGAGGGAAAATATGAACATTTTTACACTTAAAAAATGGATGTTGCGGGCAGTGGCTCGCTGTAGTGAGGGTTGTTAGTTTTGCCCCTCCCCAGTTTTTACAAAAACTGGGGAGGGGCTTTTTGTTTTTTTATGATAAAATATTGGTAATGAATAATAACAAAGTGGATCAACAAGAAACCAAATATCTGCCTCCCGAGTCTGCAGGAAGGATAATGACCGCCAACATTCCAATTGCCGGACCATCATCAACAATCGAAGAGATTGAGAAATTGCTGCTTGAAAAAACCAAAGATTTTGAGACAATAAATTATATTTATATTGTTAATACTGAGAATAAATTAGTAGGCGTTACGTCCATAAAAGAAATATTTCGTCGTCCCAAAAATAGTGTTGTCTCTGAGATTATGGAAACTAATCTGATCGTCGTAAGACCCCACACCGACAGAGAGAGGGTGGCGTTATTGGCCATTAAATATAACTTGAAATCAATACCGGTCGTTGATAATGAAAATAAATTTTTAGGCATTGTTCCGTCTGATGTGATTTTGACGACCTTGCACCAGGAAAATATTGAAAATGTTTTACGATCAGTGGGTATTCATAATTTCGAAAACCCGATAAAGGATTTAATATTCGCTTCAGCTTTTACTCATTTTAAAAAGAGATTTCCTTGGCTCATTGTCGGGCTTTTGGGAGGTATAATTGCGGCAGTGATGGTTGGGTTTTTTGAAAATCTTTTTGCAAAAATGGTGGCTCTTGCCGCGTTTATTCCGGCGGTAGTTTATATGGCCGATGCGGTCGGTAGCCAAACGCAGACAATCTTAATACGCAGTTTAGCGATAGAGCATAACCTTATTTTTAAAAAATATTTATGGCGTGAATTAAAAGTAAGTTTTTTTCTTGCCTTGATTTTGGGTATCGTAATATCACTGGTATTATTTTTATGGTGGTCTTCGTTTCTACTTGGGTTTATTTTAGGAATATCGTTTTTTATTACTATATTGGTCGCGTCTTTTTTAGCGCTATTTATCCCTTGGGTTTTTTATAAATTTAAATATGATCCAGCGATAGTGACTGGCCCCCTTGCCACTGCCATACGCGATGTGCTGAGTATTATATTATATTTTGCTGTTGCTTCCGTTGTTTTAAGGTATTTTTTGTAATCTTATTTTAAAATTTTATTGATAAGGAATGAATAGCCACCAATAAACCCCGTGGCATTAATTTGATTTTTCCCTTCAGGCTGGATTTTTGTTAGTTTTAAACAGTCTTTACCGGTTTTAACGAATAAATTATTTTTTCCGTCCGTAAATAAAAATCCGTAATCTTTCAATTTTTTATTTGCGCAAACCGTAATGTCGGCTTCAAGTATTTTTAGCCTTCTTTCTTTGCCATCCCGGTCTTTAAAAAAACAAAATGTTCCAGGCCAAATATTAAAAGCCCTGATTTGCCTTTCAATTTTTTCTGCGCTGTTTTGCCAGTTTATTTTTCCGTCTTCTTTTGAGAGTATTTTAGTTAACGTCATTTCATCGTGATTTTGTTCGGTCACTTTCAATTGGCCGGATATCCATTTTGATATGGTTTCAATTAAAAGCGATGCTCCGATTTTTGCCATTTTTTCGAATAATGTTTTTGACGTTTCTTTTGGTTCAATTTTGATTTTTTTTTGGGAAAGAATCGGTCCGTGGTCCATTAATTCGTCCATAATCATTATTGTCACTCCGGTTTTTTCATATCCTTCCAATATGGCAAATTGCACAGGGGAAGCGCCGCGAAGTTTTGGCAAAAGCGAACCGTGGACATTGATTGCTTTGTATTTTGGAATATCAAGAATTGTTTTTGGTATTATTTGGCCAAAGGCCGCAACTACAATCAATTCCGGATTCAGTTCTTTTATTTTTTCCGTCCATTCAGGTTTGCGTATTTTATCCGGTTGCAGGACGGGGATATTGTATTTTTCGGCCAATATTTTTGTCGGTGGGGGAGTAAGAATTTGTTTTCTGCCGACTAGCTTATCTTGATTGCAGACAGTAGAAATAACCTCAATAAAATCAGATTTAATAAGCGCCTCCAGTATCGGCACGGCAAATTCCGGAGTGCCCATGAAGATTGTTTTTATTTTCATGAAAATAAAAAAGCTTTTAGCTTTTAGCTGTTAGCTTAAAAACTTCCCTTGTTTTGTCTATAAATAAAATACCATCCAAGTGATCGACTTCGTGTTGAAAAGCTTGAGCGAGAAGACTGTCGGCTTTTAATTGGAATTTTTTTCCAGTTTCGTTAAGAGCCGTTATTTTTGCGGTTTTTGATCTTTTAATTTTTCCATAAATTTTAGGCAAAGAAAGACAACCCTCCGTGACAAGAGTTTTTCGAAAGGATTTTCTGATAATGGGGTTTATGAACACGGTTTGTTCACTAAGTTCTGGAGATAGAATAAAAATACGGATATTCTTGCCGATTTGCGGAGCGGCGAGTCCAACACCCTCTTTTATGGAGGAGAGGGTTTCTTTCATGTCAATTATCAATTTTTGAATTTTTGGATCCCTAAAATCAGCTACTTTTTGCGACTTTGCCCGTAAAATCTTATTATCTTTTCCAGTTTGTATTGGTAAAATCATACATCTAGCGGGCTTTTAATGTTTTTTAAACTTGGATTTGTCACCTTTGTGTAAAGTTGCGTTGTCCTGATGTTTTGATGTCCCAATAATTCTTGCACATAACGCACGTCAACGCCATTTTCAAGTAGGTGAGTGGCGAAACTATGACGCAGAGAATGAAAGGTCGCATCTTTTTGTATGCTGGTTTTTCGCAGGGCGTTTTCAAAAACCTTTTGCGCCGTCCGTTCCGTCAATTTTCCGCCTCGCTCACTATTAAACAAGTAATCGTTTCCCGTCCTGTTGTTGATTAAACTTATAATATCATTTTTTATTTTTTTTGGGAAAATAGTGATTCTATCTTTATCTCCCTTGGCTCCTTTTAGATGTATGGTCAGTTCAGTTAAATCAATATCTTTAATTTTTAGGTTTGTAGTCTCGCTCACGCGCAGACCGCCGGCATAAGCTAAGGCAATTATTAATTTATGCTTGAAATTGGAAATACTGTCTAAGATTTTGTTTATTTCAGCGCGGGATAAAACAATAGGCAATTTATTCGATGTTTTTGCAAACCTGAGATTGATATTACTGTTTGATTTAATAATGTTCGAATAAAAAAATTTTATAGAGTAAAGATAGACGTTTATTGTGTTGGAAGAAAGCCCCCCTTCTTTTTTATGGAGCAAAAAATTTCTTATAAAATCAATATCGGCAAATTGCAAATTATCATTTTTTGCGAGAAAATAATCTCTAAGGCAGGTTAAATAACTTTTAATTGTTTTCCCGCTATAATTACGAATTTTAAGCTCATTTTCAGCTTGTTTTAAATAATGCTCCATGATAATATTTGATATAGGTCGAAGTATATAGATATTTCGGATAAAATGCAATATCCTGTATATTATCAGAAAACACTTCGCATATAAACGAGTTAGCTGAAATGCGCATTTATTTTAAAAACAATGGAATTGCAAAATTTGACCACAACTGATTTATTAATTGCTTTCTTTAGCGGAGTTGGAGCCACTGTCTTTGGTTTTGTTTTAACAATGCTATGGGAATGGAGAAAATCAATAAAACAGGAACGCGCCATTATTGACGCTTTAAAACAAGAATTGCAGACTAACAAAGAAACATTGGAAAGTAATCTTGCATATATAAATCAAGAACTTGGAATAATCGATCAAGGCAAATCTCTAGTTATTCCACTTAATTTATTAAATGGAGATTTTTCTGACCTTTTATTTATCAGTATTCCAAAGAAATTAAAAAAAGACACCAATATACTAATGGAAATCAGAAAAATCTCCAGACTTTCCAAAGAAAACAACGAGACTATAAAAAGTCGAGAAACATATAGAGTCAATAACGGCGCTATGTCTAATTACAACTCAAGGATGAAAATATACGGTCAAATTTTGCAAACACAGACAAATCAATTAGTTTTAATTACTGAGACAATATTAACTAAAATATAAATGTGCACATCAGCTAACACGGCATATCTGGCTCGAAAAATTGACACATTTAAATCTTAAAGGAAAGTCAATTTCCCTCGACCCAAATTTCGCCACTCTTTTATATTTTTAATAATGAAGTGTCGAAACCTCAGATGATGCCGATACGTTAGACGAAATTTTGTTCAAAAATATTTTTTCATTTTATATTTGAGCCCTTTTGAAATTTTTTTTGGAAAAGAAAAAACCGCTGGGCGTACCATGCGGTTTTGGACTTCGTAATAAGGCTATGCGGCCTTGCCAACGAAACCATTAGCAGGCTTATTTGGGATAGTATATCCTCCTTTCTCTAAAAGAGCGACGAGCTTCTCTTCCTTCACCGATATTTTATGCCAGTCCTTACCAGCATAAATCTCTGCCACCATCTTGCATATTTCTTTTTCCATTGCTCCTCCTTTTGAAACAGGTTATTTGAATGACAGCTTTGAATAAGTTTACTGCAAAAAAAGGAAATGTCAAGCCAACCGCCAAAAAAAATTTCAAAAGGGCTCTTTTAACAAGGCATATCTGGTTCAAAAATTTTGCTCTTTATAGTAAATAGGTGAAGGCAAAATTTTTTCTCCCAAATTTTCTTCTGCTACGCTCCAGAAAACTTCGCTTAATCCCGATACGTTAGGCGTAATAATAAAAAGTTTTTTAATTTATTTTTTTATAAATTTCGGCAATTTATTTTAGGCTGGTCGAATAACTTAAGTTAAGTTAAATAATAATTTAATAACAATAAAATTTATGAGTAAAAATCCAATGGAGGAAATGCCACAGGCGGGCAAGTCGCCATCTTAAAAGTTTTGAACCTTCTGAGGATAAACAAATTCAGGCATTTAAAATATTAGAGGATAAATTGGGAATAAACGAAAAATTTACCATTTATGATTTTTTTAGAGTATTACGAGAAGAAATTGGAGATGTTGATGCTAATCTGATCAAATATAGACGAAAAGTGAATGAATTAGGTCTCAAGCTTGAAGATTTGTTGCAACCCCCTTCCTTATTTTCATTCTAATGTATCCACTCAAAATGAAATGGCAGAAAGAAAAAATGTATATAGTGAAGGTGAAATAAAAATCATTCTAGACGAGATTAAAAAAGAACAGGACGAAGGAATTGCTTTGGTTTTGCCTGCATACAAGAAAGCCCAAAATCTTTATCAATCCACATCGGAGGTCTTGGTGGCGGTAGATAATAAAGGAGTATTTTATAATAATATCAATCGCGGAGTAAAAGAATTATTTTCACAGTTTGTTAGTAATATTGCTTATAATTTAAAATTAGGACTAGGAGCGGGATTAAGTTGCAGTGGATAATGGAAGTTCGATAGTACTGATATAGAAGAATTTGGGAAGGATGGTATTAAAAAGCGTCTACAAAAACAATGAAGCTGCGTGAGAGCAGGCATGGAATAAGTAAAGAGATGGGCTCTATCAAACAATTAGGAAAGAGATAGATTAAGTAGAAAAAATCTATAAAAAATCAAAATTAATCTTAACCTTAAGTTCGCCATGGCGAACTTAAGGTTAAGATTAAATCAGCGATATCGGATCTATATCTATTGTCCAATCTTTTGTCGGGATGATGTTTAAAATATTATTTCTATCTTTTATGCCGAGATTTGATTTAATGATTATATTGTAGACATATTGATTTTTAATGCGAGGGATGAATCCGGCCGCAGGGCCAATAATTTTAAAATTTTCCGAGTTACCGGAGAGTACGTTGATTTTTTCAGCAATCTTATGTGATTCTTTAAATGCTAATTGGGGATTAGAGTTTCTATGGGTAAGTTTTATTAACCGGAAAAATGGAGGATAATTGAATAATTTTCTTGCTTCTATCTCACGCTCGTATAATTTAGCAAAATTGGAATTTAGAGCAATGGGAAATATTTCGCTTTCCGGCTTGAATGTCTGGAGTAAAAACGTCCCGCCGTTTCCTCGGTATTTTTTAAGCTGATTGATTATTTGATAAATCCTTTCATCGGTTCTAAATTCCGGCAAATTCAAAATAGTATCAATGCTCAATACAGCAACAATATCCGCTTTTGGAAAATCTTTATTTAATATTATTTGCGTGCCGAGAATAATATCCACCCTTTTTTCCTTAAAATCGGAAATTGCTTTTTGAATATCTTGTGTTGATAATACCGTTTCAGAATCCAGGCGTTTTATTTTTAAATCTGGAAATAATTCTTTTATTTTTTCTTCGGCTTTTTGGGAGGCAATGCCGCTGTATCTTATTTTATGTCCGCCGCATTTTGGGCATATATCCGGGGATTTTTCTCTGTGTCCGCAATGATGGCAAAGTAATTGTTTTTCGCCCTTAATTTCTTTATGAAAAACAATTGGTACGTCGCAATTTTTGCAATGCAGAGAAAATCCGCATTCTCGACAGAAGATAAAAGTAGCTGATCCGCGACGATTGATAAATAAAATTGCCTGCCTACTATTTTGCGAGATTTTTTCAAGCTCCGCCGCTAAATCTTCAGATATGATTTCGTTGCCTTTTCTGACTTCGTCTCTCATGTCAATAATTTGATGTTGGGTCTGGATTCCCGATTTCTCGGGAATGACATAGGGAGGCGCGGAAGCAACTATCGAAGTTGAACTTCGATAGTTGCTTTTTTTTGATTCTTGTCCGCCAGCTGGCGGATGGATTCTTGATTTTGTTTTATGATAAGTTTCAATTGATGGAGTACTGCTAGCCAAGATGGTTTCCGCTCCGAAAATTTCCCCGAGTTTTATGGCGCATTCGCGGCTATTATAATATGGACGCATATTCCATGATTTGAAACTTTGGTCTTGTTCTTCGTCAATTATTATCAATCCCAAATCGGAAAACTTAGAGAAAATGGCTGATCTTGCGCCGATTATTATTTTTGTGTCGTTTGACGCGATTTTCAGCCATTCATCGAGATATTTTTTCGGCGCAAGATTTCCAGATAAAAAACTGATTTGATTGGGTTCAAAAATTAAGTTCACTTGATTAAAAAATGACAAGGCATTTATTTGTTCTGGAAATAGAATTAAAGATTGTTTGTTATTTTTTAAGTTTTCTTTAATTTTTTGAATATAAAAATCAATACGATCATCAGAAAAATAGAGAGAAGAATTAGATTCAAGGTTGCGTAATTCATAATTCGTAATTCGCAACCCTGTTTTTAATGGCCCTTTCGCTTTCAGTAGTTTTGTGGGTAGAATTGTTTTTAGAGCCAGTCCGAGCGGCAGAAAATAATAATCAGCGAACCATTTTAAAAAAATAAATTCTTTTTCCGAGAAAATCGGTTCAAGAGAAATTATTTTATTTATTTTTTTTAGCGTAAAAGACGATTTTTTAAGTTGAGTTTTTTGGGAGCTAATGTCTGTCTGGGAAAGAACTATTGCGGGGGTTGGTTTGTTGCGAAGGGGTATTAGTATTAATGTTCCGCGGCTAACTGGTTCATTGGAAAAATAGCTCAAAATTTGAGGATGTTCGCGGGGGATATTTACGGCTGGAATTGTTTCCAATAAATACATAAGCGATCAATAATTGACAGTTACTATTTAGCATTTGACGGAAAACGCAATGTTTAACAATTAACTAATAGTGTGTAATAATTATAGCAGATAATTTCAAAATCACAGTTTTAAATGAAAATCGAAATTTTAGGAGTAAAAATAGACAATATAACTTTTCAAGACGCTATTGAGAAAGCCCGGGCGCTTTTGGGTGATGATAAGCAAAATTTGATGGTGACTTGCAATCCGGAGATACTTTTGCATGCAGACAAAGATAATTTTTTTAGGGACATATTAAACTCCGCTTCTATTTGTGTTGCCGACGGCTTTGGGTTGATATTGGCATCAAAATTTTTGAAAGATTCCCTAATGGAGAGGGTAGTGGGGGTTGATTTTGTCGGAGATTTTTGCAAAATTTGCGAGAAAGAGAGTAAATCCGTTTATTTGCTCGGAGGCAGGGATGGCATTGCTCAAAAAACCGCAGATAGATTAAAAAAGAGATTTCCTGATTTAAAAATTTCCGGTTGGTTGGATGGGGGCATCAATTTAAAAGATTGCTGTAAATTAATAAAATCGGCTAGTCCCGATGTTTTGTTTGTGGCTCTTGGAGCGCCAAGGCAAGAGAAATGGATTTATGATAATCTAAGAGAAATTCCTTCGGTAAAATTGGCGATTGGAGTGGGAGGCGCTTTTGATTTTATATCCGGCAATGTTAAACGCGCCCCAAAATTCATGCGTCGCCTGGGGTTGGAATGGTTGTGGCGGCTTATTATCCAGCCGTGGCGGATAAGAAGAATTTTTAATGCTGTTATTGTTTTTCCTATATTATTTTTTGCGTCTATTATTAAAAAGTAATTGAAAATTGCAATTTTATGACTATAAATTTTGAAGAATTTAAAAAAGTTGAATTAAGGGTGGCTAAAGTGATTACCGCAGAAAAAGTTGAGGGATCAGAAAAATTGTTGAAGTTAAGAGTTAATTTAGGGGAAGATGAAAGGCAAATTATTGCTGGCATTGGCAGGGCATATAATCCAGAAGGCTTGATTGGAAAAGAAGTAATAATAGTCGCTAATTTAGAACCGAGAAAATTAATGGGCCTTGAAAGTCAGGGAATGGTTCTTGCGGCGAGTGATGAAATCGGCCTCGCGCTTTTATCGCCAGACAGAGAAATTCGGTCAGGGAGTCTAGTCGGATAAATTTTATGATAAAGAAAATTATAATTGGCATATTATTGTTAGCCACAGTGGTTGCGGGTGGTTTTATTATCAATTTTTATTGGAAAAATTTGCGCGGCATTTGGCCTGCGATTAAAAGTCCGGCAGAAGATATCTCAAGAATTATTAAAGAGCAATCCAGAGTAGAGCAAGCGATAAATAACACATCTTTTCCATTGAAACTTCCTCCTAATTTCTCTATTTCTATTTTTGCGGAAAATCTCGGGGGTCCGCGCGTTATGACCTATGATTATGCGGGAAATATTATTACGAGCATACCGTCGCAGGGAAAAGTTGTTGCTTTGCCGGATAAGAATTCCGATGGAATTGCTGATGAGGTTGTAACTGTTGTTGAGGGACTTAATCGGCCGCATGGACTTATAACGCGTTGTACTGAAAAGTGCGAATTTTATATCGCGGAAACGGATAAAGTCGCGGTATATGATTATGACGCGGAAAAATTAAAAGCATTTAACAAAAGAAAAATTATTGATTTGCCCGGGGGCGGCAATCATTTCACACGAACAATTCTTTTTCTGCCAGAACCAAATGACCATAAATTATTGACTTCAATCGGGTCGTCTTGCGATACCTGCGAAGAAAAAGATTGGCGAAGAGGAAGGATTTTGATTTCTAATGCCGATGGAAGCGATTTGAAGGAATTTGTCAAAGGACTTCGCAATTCCGTATTTATGGCGATACATCCCGTGACTGGTAAGATTTGGGCAACGGAAATGGGGCGGGATTTTTTGGGCGATGATTTACCGCCGGATGAGATAAATATAATTGAAGAAGGCCAGTGGTATGGCTGGCCATGGTTTTACGGTAAAAATATCGAAGATTATGAATTTAGTCCATATAGTCGTCCACTGTTTGTAAAAGAGCCACAATCAAGTTATATAGATATTCCCGCGCATTCCGCGCCGCTTGGTCTTGCGTTTTTTCCGGAAGAGGGCTGGCCGGAGGAATATTGGCATAATTTGCTTGTAGCGTATCATGGATCATGGAATCGTACAGAGCCGACGGGATATAAAATTGCCCGTTATAAATTAGACTCACAAGGAAATTATTTTAGTGAAGAAGATTTTATTTCCGGTTGGCTTCAAAGTGACGGCACGGCGCTTGGCCGACCTGTTGATATTTTGATTCAACCAGGCGGAGTTATGTATATATCCGACGATAAAGCAGGAGTGATTTATCGGATTATTCATAATAAGACTTGACAGTATTTATATAGTAGTATAAACTCTCACCCTGTTCTTTAAAGGGGATAAGCCTCGGCGAAAGGTTATCCAAAACAAAAAAACAAAAAAACGGAGGAACACAGGATGCCGAAGAAACCGATCGAGATTCAGATACATGAGATAACGGATCCAAAGCTTTTGGCGGAGTTTGACCCGAAGCGGATCGTGGGCCTTATCTCGCCGGACCAGAAGTCGCTGAGTGTCGCTTACCTTTCGGAGCTTGTATCACTTTCCGAAAAGGTGAGAGTCAGGATACCGGCGGTATTCTGCGGAAAGAACGCGCATCCCACAGTCATAGGCAACATACAGATAAGGAAAGACGTTGCCGGCCATAATTTCGCGTTGAACGAGATTATAGGCCCCATCAACCCGACAGTTTTTTCGTGGATCACGGCTATAACCGCGAACATGCAAAAAATCGGGTTGGTAAATGCCTTTTTTCCCGCTTACAAGGCCGAAAAGGAGGAGTCAAGATTTCTTTACGGCATCATCGATCCAAAAGGAAGCATGATGTCCGCGGGAATAGTCTTGGATGAAGCCGTTAAGAACATCCGGCTGACCCAGGGCAACATGGTCTTCTTCACGGTCAAAGAGGAGGTCAGAAGGATCTCCTTTAAGGATATCAGCAAGAAGGATTGGCTGGCGCATTCATGGCCTGTCACATCCTACAAAGCCGATATCGTGTTTCTGGGCAGGCCGAACAGAAGCGCAATGACAGTGGTTCTGTCTAACGGGGAAACGCACAGCATCGGTCTGGGACACGGAGGATCCACAATCAACGTAAAAGGGGGCGCAGACAACAAGGTCGTCATTCTCGAGCCGGTATCGTCATTATTGTCAATCGGCGCGGGAATAATAGCGGCTGTTTCGCAGGAAAAGGAGGATTTATTCCTCTATCCCGAGTCCACCGTCGCCGTCGCGTAACGGAGCAGTAAGCAATAACAGCAAAAAATCCTTTCGCCGAGGATATATCCTAAACGCCGGAATCAAAAGATTCCGGCGTTTTTTATTTTATTGTAGAATTGATTTCTGATTAATTTTATAGTATTCTTTTTTAAGAAAGTATTTGGCTCATTTTAAAATAAATAAAAAAAGAGGCGCGCTATGGGGAGAGAGATTCGAGTTCCTTCTGATGTGGTGGTGGCTATTTTCGCTTTTATCGGGGCAAGGAAAAGATTTCCATATAACAGAGAGAAAATAGATACGGTTTTATATAAGTTGTCTCAAGAAAATGAGTTTGCGGATTTATTCAATGATTTTAGTTTCGCGCAAAATTATATATGGTCTTTTCCATACTGTGAAGAGATTGGGTATGCGTTAGATGGACTATTTTTTTCGGGATTACTTGAGTGCATCGGTCCATATATGCAGGAATGCGAAGTTACGGAAAATTTGGCAAAAAAAGATTTTTCAGACATATTTACTCAAGAAGAGATGGATCTCTTAAGGAGGGTATCGGAAAAATTTCAAAAATATGTGGAAGAGGTTTGATCTTTTTTTAAGATAAACAATTAAAATAAAAGAGCCGATTTTATCGGCTCTTTTTATTTTTTTTATGAAGCGACCAGATTGCTAAAGGCTTTTTATTTCCATGAAAAGAATCGGCATTTTTATAAACTTCAATTAATGCAAGACCGGCGAAATGGCTATGGCCCTTGCGGGTTCTGATAATAGCATCTTCTGGTGTTTTTGCCTTCATATAAATATCATATTCATCCGAAAAAAAAGGCGCGTGATTACTTTTTATAAAAATGAAATATTTTTTCATAAAAGACCTCCTTTATTCGTTTTTGTAAAAGTACTAAATTTCCTGTCTGGTGCGCCGGGGGGGAATTGAACCCTCGACCGTCTGCTTAAAAGGCAGCTGCTCTACCGACTGAGCTACCGGCGCGTGAATTTACAGAATTTAGTCTGCCGTGGCGGATAGAATTTAGAATGAAGGAATGAATGTAAAATTCTGAAAAATATGTTATATAATATATAGGAATTTTTATTTATAATCAAGTATCATAAAATATAATGACTCATAATTCTAAATTAAAAATTGGCGTTTTGATGGGTGGACCGTCGTCGGAACATGAGGTGTCTTTGGAAACTGGTCGAAAAGTAATGAAGCATCTTGATAGTAATAAATATGAAGTTAAACCGATTAAAATATCAAGAGACGGTGAATGGCATATTAATGGAGCAAAAGCTAAGATAGAAACAGCGCTTCATGATATAGATTTGGCATTTATCGCGATGCATGGCGAATATGGTGAAGATGGGCAAATTCAAGTTATTTTAGAGCAGTATAATAAGCCCTATACGGGGTCTGGCGTGTTTGCTTCGCAGATTGCGATGGATAAATCCCAAAGCAAAAAACTATTTGAAAGTCACGGATTTCTAATTCCTAAATCAGCATTATTGAAATATGGCGAAAGGGGATTTTTACAGAAATTCGAAAGTGTTTCAAAGGACGGCCCTTGGGTGGTAAAACCATGTTCTCGCGGTTCCAGCGTAGGCACATCCATTATTAAAAATAAAAAGGATATTTTTGATGCAGTGCATAAAGCGTTTGAATATGACAATCAAGTTTTAATTGAAGAGCATATAAAGGGCAGGGAATTCACTTGCGGAGTTTTGGAAAATTATCCGTCTCGGGAGAATAGAAAATATTTTGCTTTACCGGTTACAGAGATAATACCAAGAAAGAGTTATCAATTTTTTGATTATGAAGCAAAATATAAAGAGGGAGCGACAAAGGAGGTGACGCCAGCCGAGATTTCAAGAGATTTAACTCAAAAAATTCAAGGAATTGCTGTTGCGGCTCATGCCTTGCTCGGTTGTAGTGGATATTCAAGGTCGGATTTCATAATAACTCCAAAGAATGAAATATATATTTTAGAATTAAATACATTGCCCGGTATGACCCAGACTTCGCTTTTGCCTCAAGCCGCAAAAGCCGCAAAAATAGAATTTCCGGAGTTATTGGATAAAATAATCTACAATGCTCTGAAAAAGTATTATGCTTGATTTTTATTAATATTTTTTATATTGTATTTTAGCTTCTAATTTCTAAATTATGGGCCCTTAGCTCATTTGGTAGAGCACCTGCTTTGCAAGCAGGGGGTGATCGGTTCGAGCCCGATAGGGTCCACCAAACAAAACCCTCTTCATATGAAGAGGGTTTTGTTATACAAACGCAAGCGAAAATGTCATAATGGATTACATGAATATACCGCAACATATCGCTATAATCCCGGATGGTAATAGACGTTGGGCAAAAAAGAATTCATTGCCGGTTTTTAGGGGTCATCGCCAAGGGATTAAATCCATAGAAGAAGTAATAAAATGCGCCCTAGATTTAAAGATACCCTATCTTACTTTTTGGGGTTGCTCCATGAGCAATATTCTTAACAGATCCAAATTGGAGGTAAATTTTTTAATGAAAATTTTCGAGCAGAATTTCAGAAAAATAGTTCAAAATGAAGACATACATAATAAAAAGGCGGGGATTGCCGTTGTGGGGCGATGGCGGGAATTATTTCCCAAAAAAACAAAAGAATCTATAGAAAAAGCCATTGATGCAACCAAGAATTATCAAAATTATCATTTAACATTCTTGATGGCTTACAGCGGAATGGATGAAATGCAGACTGCAATACAAAATATTATAAAATTAAAGACAGGGAATATAAATTTGAAAATCGATGAAAATGTTATAAAAAATAATCTTTGGACTAATAATTTGCCTCCGGTTGATTTGGTGATTCGCACGGGAGGAGAGCCTCATTGGTCGGATGGTTTTATGATGTGGGATGTGGCCAATGCCCAGTTGTATTTTACGGAAACTTTATGGCCTGATTTTTCGGGGAAAGAATTTAGAAAAGTAGTGGATAGATATAGTAAAACAGAGAGACGAATGGGAAAATAATAAAGATGAGCTTCATATTGAGTGTAATGAATTTATGCAATATAAATTTTATACAACCTCGGAGAAGGCCTGGGACGCGATGCTGGAAGCGATTAAGGACGCGAAAAAATTTATTTTTCTGGAAATGTATATTTTTATTGATAATACCGAGGGGTATAATTTTTTTGAAATCTTAGAGAAGAAAGCAAAAGAGGGCGTGAGGGTGAAGATAATCATTGATTCCTTCGGAAGCCAGGAACTAAATAAAGAAGTAATTGAAAAAATCAGAAAAGCCGGAGCAGAATTGTTATTTTTCAGTTATTGGCTTAGTCGCGCGCATAAGAAAATTTTAATTATTGACGGGAATATCGCCTTTTTGGGAGGCGTTAATATCCATAAATCATTCCAGAAATGGAATGATTTACAGGTTAGATTTACGGGGGTTATGGTAAAAAGCGTTATTCGTTCGTTCGCAAAAAGTTACGAAATGTGCGGAGGCAAAGATGTTGAAGTCCTTATTTATAATAATAAAAAAAATATTTTCAGAAAAACGAAACTTTGGTTTTTAGAGCATCAGCAATTAGGCAAAAAGAAATTGCTTAAAAAGCATTATCAAAACAGAATTAAAAATGCCAAAGAAAAAATAATTATAGTTACGCCCTATTTTATTCCGCGCAGATGGTTAATAGGTGTTCTGCATCAAGCGATTCTAAGGGGGGTTCGCGCGGAAATCATATTGCCGCTTTATACTGACCACTGGATTTTCAACAGAGTGAATTATTTTTATATTTCAAAATTTCATCGGATAGGCATAAATTTTTATCTGCAAAGAGAAATGAACCATGCCAAAGCGATGATAATCGATAATGCTGAAGGGATGGTTGGATCGCAAAATATTGATCCACTGTCTTTTGACCATAATTTAGAAGCCGGTATATTTTTTCGCGATAAAAAAATGGTGGATGACCTCGGAAAAATAATTTCGGATTGGAAGCAAAATTGCGTGATTTTTGAACCGTCAATGTATAAGAAAATATGGTTTGATTATTTTCTTGCGCCAGCAATGCGCATTTTTCAGTCGGTATTTTAGAGTTTACTCATTAACTGAAATATGATAACTTATTGATGATTATGATTAAAAAACTGCTTAAATTTTTTGATAAAACAGAGGATAAGGTGAGGGAAATTTTAAGCCGCTATGTGATTTTATATGCGTTTATTGGCGGTGTGGCAATTGTTCTTTTTTGGCGCGGTGTATGGAAAATCGCGGATGGATTATTCTTTATGACCGGCGTCATGTCTGTTATAATCAGCTCCGCCATACTTTTGCTCACGGGATTATTTGTTTCCTTTTTTATCGGCGATCGCATTATATTGTCGGGATTAAAAAAGGAGAAAAAATTAGCCGAAAAAACAGAAGAAGAAATAAAATCAGAGCTTGAGCGAAGCATAAGAATAATTGATAAATTAGAAAAAATAGAAAAAGATTTAGAAGAGGTTAAAAATAAAATTAAATAACTTAAAACTTGAAACCTAGAGCTTGAAACTTAATCTGTGAGGCGGACAAGCTTCAAGATTTAAGCTTCAAGTTTCAACTTTTATATGGAACCAAAAGAACAATTTAAAGAATGGGAATGGAAATGTACCGAGTGCGATTATATTTATAGCGGCGAGGAGTCGCCAGAGCAGTGCCCTAAATGCCACGCTCCAAAAGAAGCATTTGTGTTGTTGGAGGAATTGGAAGAAGAAAGCAAATAATATGGCTAAGATAATTACTGACGAGAATAAAATAAAAAAAATATTAACTCGTGGCGTTGAGGATGTTATTGTTAAAGAGCACCTTGAAGCTCAATTAAAATCCGGTAAAGAGTTACGGATTAAATTTGGCATTGATCCGACAACGCCAGATATTCATCTTGGCCACTCCATTCCGTTTCGCAAATTAAAACAATTTCAAGATCTTGGCCATAAGATTATTTTAATTATTGGTGATTTTACGGCTATGATTGGCGATCCATCGGGTAGATCGGAGACTCGGAAACAATTGACTAAAAAAGAAATCAAGAATAATTTAAAAAATTATCTTTCTCAAGCCGGGAAGATAATTAATATTAAAAAAACTGAAATTCATTATAACAGCAAGTGGTTCAGCAAGAATGCCGATTCTATTTTGGAACTTTCTCGCATTGGCAGTATCCAGCAAGTTTTGCATCGCGCCGATTTTCAAAAAAGAATCAGTGAAGGGAAAGATATTACTTTACTTGAAGTTTTTTACCCGCTTTTTCAGGGCTATGATTCTTTTAAAATAAAATCTGACATTGAAATCGGTGGGACAGACCAGAGATTTAATTTATTAATGGGGAGGCAAATCCAGAAGCATTATAATATGCCGGAACAAGATATTATAACTTTGCCGCTTATTGAGGGTACAGATGGAATTCGTAAAATGAGCAAGAGTTATGGCAATTATATTGGCATTAACGAACAGCCGAATAATATGTTTGGTAAAATAATGTCCATTCCGGATAATTTAATAATAAAATATTTCTTGCTTTGCGCTGATTTGCCGGAAATAGATATTGAGGCGATAGGCAACAATATGAAATCTGGGAAATTAAATCCCCGTGATGCAAAATTAAATTTAGCTTTTGAGATCGTGAGAATTTATCATGGGGAGAAAAAAGCTCAGAAAGCGAAAGACGAATTTATAAGAGTATTTTCCAAAAAAGAATTACCCAAAAAGATAGATGAGTTAAAAATTCAGAAAGGAAGGATTGGTATCGTTGATTTACTTTTGAAATGCGGAGCGGTAAAAAGCAAGGGAGAAGCGAAAAGATTAATAGAACAAAAAGGAGTTAAACTAAATAATGAAGTTATTGGCAGTTGGGGCGCGGAAATCACGCTTGATGGAGGAGAAATATTGCAGATTGGCAAGAGAAAATTTATAAGAATTGGTTAAAATAAAAATCCTCTCACCGATTTTTTGGCGAGAGGAAAGTTATTTTTTATTTTTTTTATTTCTGTCAAGCAGAAAGTATATGCCAAACGATACTATTGCTCCCGAGAAAAGATATACCTGAAGTATGACTAGTCCAGGAAATTTACTAAACATAGATATTTCTTTTCCTGCGAGCATTATTTCAGCTGTTCCGCCCATTATAAGAAAAAGCGAAATAAAAAGGTAACCCATTTTCAAACTGATTGGCGAGCCAATAGTTCTGGAGTGCAGAAAAGCATAGAGAGAAGCGGTCATCATTCCGGCGACAGATGCGTATTTAATTCCGCTTAGATCAAGTATCATAAATATTAACAAGAAGACCGTAAAAATCGCGTTCACTATCTTATTATTCATTTTAATGCCTCCAGATTGGATTTGAAATGTACGAGATTTATTTTATGGTAAGATAAATTATTATTTAAGTCAATGAGATTTAATGGGATGACATCGCAAGAATTAAGAATAAAATTTCTGAAATTTTTCGAATCAAAAGGACATACGATAATACCGTCTGCCTCTTTGGTGCCGCGTGAAGAAAATCAATCCGTGCTTTTTACGACAGCCGGCATGCATCCCTTGGTGCCATATTTTTTTGGTAAAAATCATCTAGGCGGGAAAAGAATCGCAAATTCTCAAAAATGCATAAGAACGGCTGATATTGACGATGTTGGCGATAATCGCCATTTAACTTTTTTTGAAATGATGGGCAACTGGAGCTTTGGTGATTATTTTAAAAAAGAAGCAATTGAATGGAGTTTCGAATTTTTAACCGGTAAAGAATGGCTTAATATGGATCCGAAAAGAATTTATGTGACAGTTTTTAGAGGTGAAGATGGAATACCTTGCGATGATGAGGCGATTGAGATTTGGAAAAACGTTTTTTCAAAAATTGGCATGAATATTAGAGTGGCTGGCAAAGATGAGATCATGAAAAATGATATTCGCATAATCCCGCTCGGGGTAGATGATAATTTTTGGATCGCCGGAGAAACCGGGCCTTGCGGACCGGATACAGAGATATTTTATGATACAAGACCGGAAGAAGGCATACTGGAAGGCAATTTTTCCGACTTTGTAAAGAATTTCCGATTGATAGAAATTTGGAATAATGTTTTTATGGAATACGAGAAAAAATTAAAAATTAAAAACGCAAAACTAAAAATAGAAGAAGCAAAAGAATACGAATATATAAAACTAAAGCAACGGAATGTAGATACGGGAATGGGACTGGAAAGAACAGTCGCGGTGCTTAATGGCAAGGAAACTGTTTTTGAAACGGATATTTTTGAGCCTATTTTTGACGCGATTTCGAAAGTTTGCGGTAAAAAATACAACGAAAATCCGGAAATAAAAAAAGCATTTAGAATTATCGCCGACCATATAAAAGCCAGCGCTTTTATTATTTGTGATGGTGTTATGCCCTCAAATATCGGTAGGGGATATGTTTTGCGCAGACTAATACGCAGAGCTGTCAGATATTCAAGAACTTTAGAGCTAGAATTAAATTTCAAACTAATTATTGATGCAATAATTGATATATATAAAGTTCAATATCCTGAACTTGATTTGAAATCACCGGAAATAATAAAAGCTATTCGGCAGGAGGTGGATAAATTCAATAAGACACTTGAAAGAGGGCTTAAAGAATTTGAAAGGACGGTTTCCGCCGTGTTTGGCGACACTACAATGAGAGAAGAGAAAGATGCGCGAGAAATGGCATATGATGCGCTTAAAAAAATATCCGGAAAAATAGCTTTTGACTTATATCAAACTTATGGTTTCCCGATTGAGATGATAAAAGAATTGGCGCGGGAGTATGGTCTGGCTGTTGATGAAATAGAGTTTAATATTGAGCTGGAAAAACATCAAGAAGTGTCTCGTAAGGGGGCAGAAGTAAAATTTGGCGGGCATGGTATGGAAGTTGAAAGTTTAAAGTCAAAAGTTGAAAATTTTGAGGAGATTGAAAAGAAAAAAAAGTTGCATACTGCGACGCATTTGTTGCATCAGGCCCTACGTATAATACTGGGCGTGACAGTTGGACAAATGGGGTCGGACATAAATTCTGAAAGATTGAGATTCGATTTTACTTTTGACCGAAAAATGACACCGGAGGAAATAAAACTTGTGGAGGAGTTGATAAATGAACAAATCAGAAAAAATCTCAATGTAAAATATGAGGAAATGCTTTTTGAAAAAGCGGTTCATCTGGGGGCTTTAGCATTTTTTAAAGAAAAATATCCGGACAGAGTGAAGGTTTATAGTGTGGGGGGATTTTCAAAAGAGGTGTGTGGCGGACCCCACGTAGAAAATACATCCGAGATGGGGGAATTTAAAATACAAAAGGAGGAATCTTCTTCTGCGGGCGTGCGTCGGATAAAAGCAATCCTAAGATAGGTAAGACTCGTAAAAATGTGGTATAATTATTTCAAAATCAGAGTTTAACATTTGATAATTTCGAATTTTGTATTGGTATTCTTAATTTCGATATTTACATTCTAAAAAAATGGAATATTTTTCAAAAATTTTACATATTGATTTAGAAGAAAGCGCGCAGTCTGTCATTGAGAGGTTCAATATTCTTGATGATCATAATATTATTTTTGCTATTCCGATGGGAGCGCAAATCTTTCACAACCTTTCTGAATTGAAACTGTTAAAACAAGATATTGATAAATCCGGGAAGAATGTAGTTTTGGTAAGCCAAGATGAGGTTGGCCTTGAATTGGCTCGCGATATTGGTTTCAAGGTTGAGAAGGAGTTTTTAGAATTATTGTCGCCGACCGAAGATACTCACAGATATTCCGCGGATACCCACAAACATCCAAAAGTTTTGGATATAATTTATCGTCAACCGGAACATAAAACGGCAGTTCAAGGAAAAACGCCTGGATTGCAAACAGAAAAACCCATTGTCAAAAGAGACCTAAGAGAGTCCGTAATTGACGAAAAAGAGGGGACTGGATTTTGGGGGGAAGAAAAACCTCATAAATCTACGGGAAGAATCTTTACAACAACCAACGTAATAATCTTTTTTATCATTGCATCCGTTATTGTGGCAACTATATCCGCAATAATTGTTCTCCCGAAAACGACAATCACTGTTTTACCCAAGAAAGAAACGGTTGTTGTGGATATACCGATTACTGCCGATATTTCAATGTCAGAAATAGATACCATTAAAAATAAAATACCCGGACAAATAGTTAAGGTGGAAAAAGAAAAAACCGCGCAATTTAAAGCAACGGGGAGAACGGGTTCTGAAAGTAAGGCGAGGGGAACTATCGTTATATATAATGTTTATACACCGCCGCAAAGTCCGACGTGGATTGGAGGCACAAGATTTGAAACATCCGATGGCAAAATATTTAAGACTATTCAAAAAATCACCGTTCCTCCTGCTAAAATAGAAAATGGAAAAGTCGTGCCAGGGACGATAGAGGTTGAAGTTGTCGCTGATATTGCCGGTTCCGATTACAATATATTGCCGAGTGAATTTACTATGCCGGCTTTTAAGGGAACTTCAAAATTCAATGTATTTTATGGAAAATCAACATTGGCGATGCGGGGAGGATCAAAAGGCGAGGGAATAGTCATAGTTTTAGATGACATAGAAAATGCCAAAAAAGAAATAGAGGGTGAATTATTGGAGGCAGCTAAAAATGAATTAAAAGAAAATCTACCAAAAGACTTGGAATTTATGGAAAATGCGATTGCTGTTAAAATTTTAGAAGAAAAAATTTCCGACCAAGCGGGGACAGTTATTGAAAATTTTTCCGTTTCATTAAAAGTTTCAGCTATGGCATTTTTGTTTAAAGAGGATGATATGAAATCTCTTGTTGCGAAGAATATAGAAACAAAAATAATGCGAAATGAAATAGTATTTAAGGATATACGCAAAAGATATAGTAATGTGGATATTGATTTTTCTGCCGGAATAATGACTTTTAATGCGAATATAGAACAAGATATCGCAGCTTCTTTTAATGAGGAGGATTTAAAGACGGCATTTGCCGGAAAAAATGAATCAGAAATAAGAGATTACGTTTTGAGTCAGGATTTAATGGACGGTGCTCAGGTTAACTTCAGTCCATTTTGGGTAAAAAAAGCTCCCAGCAATAAAAACAAGATAAATATTATCATAGAGAAGTAGCTCTGAGCTATTAGGTATTGACTCATGGTGAATAATTTGTTAATTTATATTTAAAATAAATCCCCAAATTTGGGGAATTATATTTTTTATGACTCAAGAAAATCAAAATAATCAGGATGTTGTAGTCAATAAAAGCGAAGAATATGAGGTTGATGGAATAGTGGAGGAAGCTTTGCCATCGGCAACCTTTAGAGTAAAGTTGAATAATGATTCTGTGATTTTGGCGCATCTTTCCGGTAAAATGAGATTGCATTATATAAGGGTTCTGCCGGGAGATAAAGTGGTAGTTAAGATGAGCCCTTATGATAAAACCAAAGGACGTATTATTAAAAGATTAAAGTAGGGGATTCGTTGTTAAACCCCGCTTCACGGGGCGCAAAAGGCGCATTTAACAGGGTACTCGATTTTGAAACTAAATTTTGCGCACTCCGCAAAGCTCCGTTTTAAAATTTCGAAAAAATCGGTATGAGGGTTCGAGCTTCCGTTAAAAAAAGGTGTGTAAATTGCAAGATTGTGCGCAGGCAGGGTCGTATTTTTGTTATCTGCTCAAAAAATCCGAAACATAAACAAAGACAAGGTTAGAGCAACAAATGACAACTGACAAATGACAACTGACAAAAACATGTCAAGAGTCCTCTGTTAAATGTCATATGTTATTAAAAATTGATTCGTATCGCAGGAGTTACAATTCCAGAGAATAAAAGAATAGAAGCGGCTTTGCCGTACATTTATGGCATTGGCCAATCTTTGGCTGTTAAAATTTTAAATGAAGCAAAAATAGATCCGAATTCAAGAGCCAATAAATTAACACAAGAAGAAATAGGAAGATTAAGAGATATTGTAGAGAAGAAATATCGGGTGGAAGGCGATTTAAAAAGAGAGATAATAATGAACATTAAAAGATTGAAAGACATTAGTTCATATCGCGGAATCCGTCATATGAAGGGTTTACCAGCCAGAGGACAAAGAACGAAAACTAATTCGCGCACCAGAAGAGGCAACCAGAGAAAAACTGTCGGTTCCGGTCGCAAGGCGGCAGAGAAGAAATAGATAATAAAATAAATAATAAAATCGGAGAATGGTCACAAAAAAAATTACAAATAAATCAGAGGCGTCACCAGAGGAGATTAAGCCTAAAAAAGAAACTGGATCAGAAACTTCCAGTAGTATTGCGATAAAAAAAATTGTTCATGGACAAGCGCATATTAGCGCTTCTTATAATAATACTCTTTTATCGATTACCGATGATAATGGCAATATGGTCGCATGGTCTTCGGCTGGATCACTTGGATTTAAGGGAGCTAAAAAAGCAACTCCTTATGCTGCTACAAAGATTGTAGAAACCATTATGGAGAAAATCAAGAAAATGGGGATTTCTGATGTTTCCGTGTTTGTAAGGGGGGTTGGTGGTGGCAGAGAAGCCGCTATTCGCGCTCTCGCCAATAAAGGCATGAATATAATATCAATCAAAGATGTTACGCCTCTTCCCCATAACGGATGTAAGCCGAAAAAAGTCAGGAGAATTTAAAATATATATTATAATCGCATGAAAATTGATCAAAAATGTAAAATTTGCAGAAGAGCCGGTGAGAAATTATTTCTTAAAGGCGATCGTTGTTTTTCTCAAAAATGCGCGATGGTTCGCAATGCAACAAAGCCCGGAGTTCACGGAAAATCGAGATCTAATCTCTCTGAATTTGGCATACAATTAAGGGAAAAACAAAAGGCGAGATTCGCTTATAATTTATCGGAAAAGCAATTTAAAAATTATGTGACGAAGATTTCTCAAAAAAGAGGAACTGGCGATGCTTTAATATCAAAATTAGAAAGAAGGCTGGATAATGTTGTTTATAGATTGGGATTCGCCAGATCAAGAAGTATTGCCAATCAAGCGGTCGGACACGGTCATTTTTATATAAATGGAAGGAAGATGGATATACCATCTTATGAGGCAAGGATAGGCGATGTCATTGAAATCAGGCCTAATTCCAAGAATTCCGCCGCTTTCAAAGATTTAAAAGAAACATTGAAAAAATACAACCCTCCATCATGGTTGAGCTTGGATAAAGAAAATTTAAAAGGGGAAATGAAATCATTACCTGCGAAAGAAGATTTAGCAGTGCCGTTTAATTTAAATTTAATCATAGAGTATTACTCAAGATAATAAAATCAATAATCAACAATTAATAGCTAACAATTAACTAAAGGCATCATAGCGAACAAGTTAAATGTTAAATATTAAATGTTAATAAAGTATGGAGATTACTCTCCCGTCAAAGTATAAAATTATTAAGTCAGAGGGGAATTCAGCGGTTTTTGAAATAGAAAATCTTTACCCCGGATATGGCATTACCATCGGCAACGCTTTGCGTCGTGTGCTTTTATCGTCTCTTAAGGGCGCCTCTGTTACATTAGTTAAAATAAAGGGCGCAAGCCATGAATTCTCGACAATCCCCAATATCATAGAAGATGTCGTTGAAATTATTTTGAATTTAAAGCAAGTTCGTTTTAAATTGGATGGTGATCAACCTCAATATGCGACATTGAAAGTTAAGGGCGAGAGAAAGGTTACCGCTAAAGATATTGACGCCCCAAGCCAAGTAACGGTTATAAATAAAGATACTCACATTGCCACTTTAACAGATAAAAAAGCTGAGCTTGAAATTGAGTTGACCATTGAAAAGGGTCTTGGTTATGTTCCTGTAGAACGAAGAGGGAAAGAGAAATTGGAAATCGGAGCAATTGCCATAGATGCCATTTATACTCCTATAAGAAAAGTTAATTACGAAGTGGAAAATATGCGCGTAGGGGACAGAACCGATTTTAATCGCATCAAATTATTAGTGGAAACAGATGGCAGTATATCTCCGGAAGAATCTTTCCGGAAAGCTATAAATATTTTAATTGATCAATTCAATTCTCTTATTCAGGGCGCAGAGGTTTCCAACGGGAAATCATCAAAAGAAATTATTGAAGTGGAATCAAAGGAATCAATAGAAGATATTACAAAGATGAAAATAGAAGATTTAAATCTTTCAACAAGGACAATAAATACCCTTACTGCTGGAGGCGTAAAAACTGTCGGCGGTTTAATCAAGAAGACGGAATCTGGATTAAGAGAAATAGATGGTATGGGAGATGCAGGAGTTAAAGAAATCAAAAAATCATTAATGAAATTAGGACTTTCATTTAGGGAAGAATAAAATAACGATTGACAATTGACGAGATTAAGTCAAATGTCGAATATCTGCGAAGCGCATGAAACATTTAAAAAACAATAGAAAATTTGGCAGGCCGGCAAGTCAAAGAAAAGCATTAAAAAAGGGCGTGATTTCGTCATTGTTTTTATACGGAAAAATAGAAACGACCTTGGCAAAAGCGAAAGAATTCGCTCCGGAAGCGGAAAAAATCATTACTAAAGCAAAAAATAATAGTTTACACTCACGTCGGATTTTATTAAAATTATTAAATCCAAATATAGTTGATAAGTTAATTCATGAGATCGCTCCAAATTATAAAAACAGAAATGGCGGATACACGCGCATAATCAAACTTGGCGCTAGAAAATCCGATTCCGCGAAAATGGCTTTGCTTGAACTTGTAAAATAAATTTAAAATTATTATGAAATCAATAGAACGAAAAAAACATACAATCGACGCAAAAGACCAGGTTTTGGGTCGTCTTGCGACACGAATTGCCACGTTGCTTCGCGGTAAGCACAAGGTCATTTTTAGCTATCAATCGGATAATGGTGATTTCGTTGAGGTTGTTAACGCTGATAAAATAGTGGTGACCGGAAAAAAAATGCAACAAAAAACTTATTATAGACATAGCGGGTGGATAGGTAATTTAAAAAAAGAACAAATGGATAAATTATTTGCAAAAAATCCTGCAAAAATATTGGAATTGGCAGTTTCCAGGATGCTTCCTAAAAATAAACTAAGGGCCAAGATGTTATCGCGACTTTCTGTTACCAAAATAAATGCCGATGAAAATAAACAATAAATAAAATATTAAAATGACAAAAACTCACACAATAGAAAAAAAGGACGTCCCAAATGAAGAGAGTAAGGATAGTGTAAAACTAGAAAAATCCCCAAAAGAAAAAAATTCCAAAGGAGACAGGTATTATGAAGCTATTGGCAGAAGAAAAACATCCTCAGCTCGCATTAGATTATTTACAAAGGGGCAAGGTATTATTGTAAATGACAAAGATTACAAGGAATATTTCCCTACTGATATTTTGCAAAGAATAGCCGAAGCATCTCTAAAAAAGATGAAAAGTTTGGATAGATTCAAAATAAGCGTTAAAGTTTCAGGCGGAGGATTAAAGTCTCAAGCAGAAGCTATCCGTCATGGAACAGCAAGAGTGCTTGTGATATTTAATGCTGATTTTAAAAAAAGATTACGAAGAGCGGGATATTTAACGAGAGATCCGCGGATGAAAGAAAGAAAGAAATACGGCCTTAAAAAAGCAAGGAAATCTCCACGTTGGTCAAAGCGTTAGTTATAAATAAAAATCCCCGTCCGTTTTAAACGGACGGGGATTTTTATGATTTTGACACCCATGGTTTTATAGCACTGTTAATTTTAGATAGCGCTAAAATTTATTGTATACATATTCTCGCTACTCAAAATATACAGCATTTCATTGATACCATCATAAAAAATATCGGGACTTGAGGAGTCGATTATATGGGCGATGTTTTGATTGTCTCTATTGTCAAGTTCAATGAATTTTATGCTATCGCCGAAACTATAGAAAACATGTTTATTTGTTTCAAACCATTGGCTGGATATTATTTCTTGCGGAATATTTAATACAACTTCTTTTTGGTTGGCGTATTTATACGGCTGAATTTTTATATCTTCAAGATAATAAACCATTAAGTCGTTTTTCTTTTGATATAATATCTTTTTTTCATCATCAGATAGATAAAATTTTGTTACGTCCCCGTCTATTTCTAAAAAGCTATTATTTTGACTTAAAAATTTTAATAATAGTCCGGTTGTTGCTTCATTTATAAAAATATGACCGGAGTTTAGTATATTTATCTTGGGGGTGATATCTTCGCCCAGTTTGAATTTGATGGTTCCCAAAATTTCTTCGGAAATCAGGGATTTATCTTTTAAAAATGATTTTGTGAACAAGAAATCTGGTTTTGTTATGTAATAAATAGAATCCCCATTGGCCGGCTCTATTGAGGCGATATTCTTTTTCAAGAACATCAATAATCTCAAAGAAGTATTGAACATATATAAATATGAATCTTTTAGTATAAAAATGTTGTCTTGGGACCCCAATTTTATATCAGTAATGTCTTTTATTGATATTTGAGGAGGTAAAATAGCATCAAGATTTTGTACTTTTCCGTCAATGACATTTATAATTATAAAATCGCCCTCGTTCTTAGAATGAAAAACAATCCTATTATTATCTTCTCGCCAATCTTGCAAATTAAGAGTAATAATGTTTTTTGAGATCAATATTTCTGTTTCATTTCGGCTGTCTAAATTTAATATTCCCAGGATTGTTTGGTTTTTTTCGTTGTATTTTATGAGAGCCAACGATTTTTTACTCGGAGACCAGTAAAAATCTTTTATTTTTTGAGTTGGTTTATTATATAATTTTAATTCTAAATCTTCGGGTATTAAAACTATATCTTGGGCTTCTGTAACGAGTTGTGGTTCAATTTTGAGTATTTTGCGCCAATCTTGATAATTGTCTTTTGAGATTTTGACGTTATATGTTCCCGGAGTCAGGTTTTGTATAAAAGCATTGTTGAAATATGAAAAAGCACTAGTGGTTTTTACCGACTTATCGTCTAACGATATTTGCGCTTCCGTAGGGGAGTGGATTCTAAAGAAAAACCCCCCTGTTTCTACAAATTGCCAGGTTTTAAAATTAAATCTAAATCCGCGGGAGTATTCCACTAATATGGGGGTCAGTATTAAAAAAAATACTATAGATATAAAAAATAAAATGCGCCTTTTGCGTAAAGTCATGCCGATTTTATAAAAATTTTGAACCAGAGTTTTGCGTGATGCGCAAATTTTGTTTCAAAATCGAGTTCGCCGCGGCGAACCGCGGCGGATGGAATAATGATAATTGATATCCGCCCGAGGCGGACAAAGTCCTTATTTCTTTTTCTCAACTTCAATTTGTACTTGTTCTAAAAATTTCTTGAATTTTATAGCTCCAATGTCGCCTCTACCAGCTTTTCTGACGGAAACAGATTTAGATTTTATTTCTTTATCGCCAACTATCAAAAGGTAGGGGATTTTTTGTATTTCCCCTTCGCGAATTTTTTTACCAACTGTCTCGTCTTCATCTTTTAATTCCGTTCTGAATCCCGCTTCGATTAAGTTTTCATCTATTTCTTTGGCATATTTTTTATGGGTTTTTGAAATTGGAAGTATATGAATTTGCGTTGGGGCAAGCCATAAAGGAAAAACTCCGGCAAAATGTTCGATCAATACACCCATAAATCTTTCTGGGGAACCGACCAAGGCGCTATGAATCATGATTGGAGTATGTTTTTGTCCATCTTGACCAATATATTCAAGATTAAAATTAGAGGGCATGTTGAAATCCAGTTGGATTGTGGAGAGTTGCCACTCTCTGCCTAAAGAATCTTTCACAATTAAATCCATTTTAGGACCGTAAAAAGCGGCTTCCCCCTCGCTTCTAATATATTCAATTTTCTTTTCTTTCAATAAATCTTCCAGGATTTTTTGGGATTTTTTCCAAATTTCGTCAGTTCCTAGGTATTGTTCCTTCTTATTCTCGTCACGTAAAGACAATCTAATATAGCATTTCATCTTATATGTCTTCATTGCCTTCTCTATCGCTTTAAGCACCAAAGTAAACTCATCTTTTATTTGATCTTCACGACAAAAACAATGGCCATCATCTTGAGAAAAAGCGCGCAGGCGAGTAAGGCCGGAAAGCTCTCCTGGGCGTTCATCTCTATATAGGTTAGCAAAATCAGCAATACGTAGAGGAAGATCTTTGTAGCTACGCAATTGAGAAGCGTATATCTGGGTATGTTGAGGACAATTCATTGGCTTCAAAAAGTATTCTTCTTTGGTATAGTTAGAGACTACCCTAAGCATATCGTCTTTATATTTTACATAATGACCCGAGATTTTAAAAAGTTCAGCTTTATTGATATTTGGCGTATGTACTTCCTGATAACCAATCTCCTTTCTCAGTTCATTGGAATAATTTTGAATTTGCTTTCTAATAAAAGCGCCCCTGGGTGTATAGAGTGGCAGTCCCGGACCCACTAAATCAGAGAATACAAATAGTCCGAGATCTTTTCCTATTTTGCGATGGTCTCTTTTTTCAAGCTCTATTTGCAATTTCAAATAATCTTCCAACTCTTTTTTACTTTCAAAAGCCACGCCATAGATACGAGTGAGCATTTGATTTTTTTCGCTTCCGCGCCAATATGCACCTGCGATTTTAGTGAGTTTAAAGGCCTCCGGATCTATGTCTTTTGTTGATTGGACATGCGGACCGGCGCATAAATCCGTAAATACAGAGTTTTGGGGTTGGAGGTTGCTTGCCTGCCGGTAGGCATGGGAGATTGGAAAAGTCTTATAGACTGTAATGGGTTGATTAGCCGGTCCGGAAATAAGTTCAGAAATAAGATCTAATTTAAACGGCTGATTTTGAAATAATTCTCTAGCTTGATTAGCTGTAACTTCTTCCTTTTCAAATTTGATATTTCTTTTAATTAAGGCCTTTATTTTATTTTCCAGATTAAACAAATCCTGCTGTCCAATAGGGGACGGCAAAAGAAAGTCATAATAAAAACCATTTTCAATAGTCGGGCCAATACCTAATTTTGAGCCAGGATATTTTTCAAGTATTATCGCCGCGAGCAAGTGAGCGAGCGAGTGTCGTATTTGTTCGATATTCATAAATATGTTATTGGCGCTAGCAATGCAAAATTTAAATTAGAAACTATCAACTAGCTTAGCATATTTAGGTCGATTTTTCTAGTGTTTATCCGTTAACTGGAAGCGATTGTTTTTCTAAAATCTTCGCTTTATTGGCGATTATTTTAAATTGCCCGTCTTTGTCACTGACCTTGCCTTTTACCAGTATGATGGCGCCGGGTTGCCAAATATTTGCCGCTTCCGTTTCTTTCAAAACTCGCGGGAAAACAATTATTTCCGATTTGCCGGATAAATCCTCTATTTTTACAAAAAGCATAGATTCATTGCTTTTGGTTAAAATCTTTTTTATTTCCAAAACAAGGCCGCCAGTTATGATTTCTTCGCTTTTTTTAACTCCCGCCAGCTTTGCAAAAGGCACAGAAATTTTAGCTAAATAATCTTTATGTTCGTTCAATGGGTGGTCAGAAACATAAAGACCTAAAAGTTCTTTTTCCCAGCCCAACTTTTCTTCTTTGGTAGCTGGCGGAGAATTTTTTAATTTTATCGAGGGTTCAATATCTTTAATCGGCAAATTACTGAATAAACTGTCTTGTCCGCTGGAAACTGATTTTTGCGCTTCCCTGGAATAATTAAGCAATATATCTATTGATTCCAGCAATTGTTTTCTTTCTTCAAGCGAATCAAGCGCCCCGCATCTTATCAAACTTTCCAAGGATTTTTTATTTAAATCTTTGTGTTTTACTTTATTGATAAAATCTTCAATATCCGTAAATCTTCCCTCTTTTTCGCGCGCATCTATGATTGCCTGCACGATATTTTTTCCGACATTTTTCACACCGGTCAATCCAAAACGAATAGTATTAGGCCCCGTTGTATTAAAAATACTGAAACTTTCATTGATGTCTGGTGGCAAAACATCTATACCCAGCGATTTGCACTCATCAATTAAGAAAGCGGCTCTTTCAATATCTCCAATTTCAGCGGTAAGTAAGGCGGACATAAATTCGTTTTGATAATTTGCTTTAAGATATGCGGTTTGATAGGCGACGAGAGCATAACATGCGGCATGAGACCTGTTGAAACCATACCTTGAAAACGGCTCCAATAAATCGGCAAGCTTCTGGGCAATGGCTTTTGGCACGCCGTTTTTCAGACATCCTTGCATAAAAACTTCCTGTTGTTCAAGCAATAATTTATGAATCTTTTTTCCAATAGCTTTTCTCAAAGTATCAGCTTGTCCGGGAGTAAATTTAGCGATTTGTTTTGCCATTTCCATAATTTGTTCTTGATAAACAGCAATGCCATGAGTATTTTTTAAGATTGTTTCAAGCGCAGGATATAGATATTCAATTTTTTCTTTCCCGTGTTTACGGGCGATAAAACTCGGGATAAGCTCCATTGGGCCAGGACGATAAAGCGCCACCATGGCGATTAAATCTTCAAATTCTGTCGGTTTTAATTCTTTTAAATATCTTTTCATTCCGTCAGATTCAAATTGAAAAACTCCCGTTGTTTTTCCATTTTGAAAAAGTTTATAAGTTTTTTTATCGTCAAGAGGCAGTTTATCAATATCAATTTTTACGCCGTGATTTTTTTCTATAAGATTTAAAGTATTTTCAATGATAGTTAAATTTTTAAGACCCAAAATATCCATTTTTAAAAGACCTAGATCCTCAATAGCGTGCATTTCGTATTGCGTAACAATAATATTATTTCCATCTTGGGCGGCATTTTGCAATGGCACGGATTCTATCAGGGGATCTTTAGTGATTACAATCCCACAAGCATGAGTGGAAGCATGGCGTACTACGCCCTCCAATTTTATGGCTGAATCAATTAATTTTTTCGCCTGCGCGTCATTATTGTATTGATTTTTAAATTCCGGTGTTTCCAGAGCCTCTTTTAAATTTGACCCCAGCGGTATTAATTTTGCCAATTGATCGCAAAAATCATAAGTATAGCCCAAGGCGCGGCCAGCATCGCGAATTGCGGCGCGTGCGGCCATAGTCCCAAAAGTGATAATCTGAGCAACTTTATCTTGACCGTATTTTTGAGATATATAATTTAAAACTTCCTGTCTGCGCGTATCGGCAAAGTCCAAGTCAATATCAGGCATGGAAATTCTGTCGGGATTTAAAAATCTTTCAAAAAGCAATTCATATTTTATTGGGTCGATATTGGTGATATTTGTCAAATAGGCGACAATGGAACCGGCGGCAGAACCGCGGCCCGGACCCACGACTATGCCGTTTGATTTTGCCCAATTCACGAAATCCTGAACAATCAAAAAGTATGGTTCATATCCCATTTTTTCTATAACCGATAATTCAAAATCCAACCTATCCAGAATAGATTTTATAAAATCTTTCGGATTTTCAATATCTTCCGGATTAATATCGTATCTTTTTTTAAGGCCATTAAAACACAATTCCTTTAAATATGTTTGGGGAGTATATCCTCCAGGCACTTTGAAATGGGGGAGTTGGATTTTCCCAATCTCAATTTTTAAATTACAAGAATCGGCAATGATTTTTGTGTTTTCTATAGCTTCCGGAGCACGCTCAAATGAACTGATCATCTCCTCGGTTGGTTTTAAGGAAAAATCTTCCATTTTCATCGTTAGACGATCTTCGTCATCCATAAAATTTGAAGTTTGAACAGCCAATAAAATGTCCTGCGCCTCAGCGTCTTCTTTTTTTAAATAATGGGAATCATTTGTGGCAACAAGCGGTATGCCGGTTTTCTTTGAAATTTTTATTAATTCGTTATTTACGGAATCTTGTCCCTCAAGATTGGGGTGGGGCTGAATTTCCAGATAAAAATTTCCTTTGCCGAAAATTTCTTGGTATTCCAGGGCTAATTTTTCCGCTTTTTCAATGTGACCGGCGTGAATTGCGCGGGGAATTTCTCCACCAAGACAAGCTGACATTGCGATAAGTCCTTTAGAGTATTGCCTGAGCAATTCTTTGTCCGCACGAGGCTTGTAATAAAATCCTTCAAGATGAGCCTTGCTGACAATTTTTAAAAGATTTTTATAGCCCTCGGTATTTTTAGCGAGTAAAATTAAATGATGTCTTTTATCATCTATTCCCGATCGTTTGTCATGTCTTGTGTTATTAGCCAAATATATTTCGCATCCTATAATCGGCTTGATGCCGGCTGACGTCGCTTTTTTGTAAAATTCAATGGCGCCATACATAACACCGTGATCGGTCAATGCTAAAGACTCCATGCCCAAAGATTTAGCATATTCAACAAGGGCGTCTATTTTTGATAAACCATCCAAGAGAGAATAATGGCTATGAACGTGAAGGTGAGTGAATTTCAATTTAGCTCGTTAGCTCGTTAGCTCGTTAGCTCGTTAGCAAATTAATCAAAATGCCAATAAACTAAAAACATAGAGCAAGTTTATTTTCTAATTGAATTTTAAAGGTTTAAAGTTAAATTGCAATACTTGATTATAAGCATCATTATGATAAAATATTAATCAAAAATAAGAGGTGTTAAATGGCGCGTATAAAAATATATTATACGAAAGAAAGCCAACCGGTAATAGAAAGAATTCTTCTTGATTTATATGAAATATGCCCAATAGAAAATTGCGGATTTCAGGAGGGGTGCAACGGAAAACGAAAAACAAGAGATAATGAATTTGAGTGCTATTTGGAAGAATTATTAATGCTTTTTAAAAAATAAAAAGGGAGGTTTAGAAGCTATGGGAAGGGGGATATTTTTAATACTCGTGGCGCTCGGCATGGGAAATCATCTGCCTACTATACCCACATGGACTATGCCCACCAGGAAGGGTGATCATCCAGCTTTATCGCGAAAAATAAAGAGTAGGACGGGAAAAAGAAAATGGCAATATTGTGGTGGAAGGTCAAGAAAAAAGAAAAGAAAAAAGAAACAATCAAAAAAGCTCTGAGAAATCAGGGCTTTTGTTATTTTTAAAATAGATTTATTATTGTGATATGGATTTCTCCACTGAACAAAAATATATAAAACAAGGTTACGATTTTGTGATTGGAATAGACGAGGCGGGGAGGGGGCCACTGGCAGGACCGGTTATTGCCAGCGCGTTGGCAATAACCAAGTTTAAAGTTGAAAGTTTAAAGTTGAAAGTGGGGGATTCGTCCTTGGCGAAAGACTTATGGTTAGAAGTGAAAGATTCTAAAAAATTATCGCCGAAAAAACGAGAAAAGCTTTTTGAAATTTTAACAACTGACCCTGATATTAAATATGGAATCGGAATCATATCGGAAAAAGTGATTGATAAAAAAAATATTTTACAAGCAACATTGATGGCGATGAAGATAGCGGTAGAGAATCTAATAAAAAAGGAACCAAAAATTTCCCCACTCGCCAGTCCGACGATCGTCGGACTGGCGAGTAAAAGAAAATCCGTTATATTAATTGATGGAAGAGATATTATTGAAGATTTGGATTTTGACCAGCATTCCATTATAAATGGAGATAATAAAGTTTGGTCTATCGCCGCGGCTTCTATTATTGCTAAAGTCACGCGCGATAAGATAATGATAAAATATCACGAAAAATATCCTCAATATTGTTTTGACAGGCATAAGGGTTATGGCACAAAACTACATTTCGAAAAAATCGCCGAACACGGCCAATGCGAAATACACAGAAAAAGTTTTTTAGATTAATTGAATTGGGGTATACTGAGATAATAATCATTAAATAAAAAACCGATGATATTGTCAGATAAAGATATTAAAAAAATCCTTAAAAAAGGGGATTTATTATTTAGTCCGGAGCTAGAACCCGATCAAATCGGTCCAGCTTCCATTGATTTAAAATTAAGTCCGATTTTCAAAACATTCAACACTCAAAAACATAGTTTGCTTGATATTAAAAAAGGATTGCCGCCCAACTTTACGATAACCCACAAACTTAATATCGGCGAAAATTTCATTTTGCATCCCGGAGATTTTATTCTGGCCAGCACGGTGGAATATATAAAAGTTCCCGATAATATTGCGGTCAGGGTGGAGGGAAAAAGTTCTCTCGCTCGCATGGGAATACTGGTGCACACAGCCGGCTTTATTGACCCTGGCTTTGAGGGAACAATTACCCTGGAAATCAGCAACCAATCAAATTTGGCCATCGCCATCTATCCTGGCATGTATATCTGTCAGGTTGCCGTTGAATATTTATCCTCTCCCGCAGAAGTGCCTTATAATAAACGAAAAAAATCATTATATTTAAAACAGAAAGAACCCACTGAAGCGGATATAAAGAATCTTTTTAGTTAGTCATCTAAATTGACAGAGGTGCCTATTTCTTATAATCTGATTTTAGAGTTTTTTTACAATTGAAAAATGGATAAGGGAGGAAACGATGAGAGTAAAAACCGTATTTATCGCGCATCCGATTAGCGGCGACATTAAAGGAAATGTGGTAAAAGTATTGGCAATTTGCGAGAAAATTCATTCAAAAGAGATAATTCCTGTTGCTCCGTATCTTGTGTCTTTGCAATATCTAGATGATGAGATTATTGAAGACAGGAAATTGGGTATAGCCGCAAACTTAGAATGTTTTCGCAGAAAATATATTGATGAGCTCTGGCTTTATGGCGATAGAATTTCCAAAGGAATGGAACAAGAGATAAAACTGGCATTGAAATTGCGAATTCCCATTAAATCAAAAACCGCAATAACAAAAATAGCCCTGAAACTTTTTATTATGAAATCAGCGTTGAAATATACAGAAAAATTCATGAAAACTGAAAACAAAAGGAGAGGCGGAAATGATAAAAGTTGAATTGCTTGGGTTGACGATGCTTGAAGAAGAATCAGGCAAAAAAGAAGTTGCTTGTGGCAAGGAGCTTGAAGCACTGATGTCTTTTGCGGCCTATGGATGTTATGAAGGCGAAAAGCCGCATATAGGCAAAGTGATTAATTTGAAAAACAGGATATTTGACACGGGACATCACACAATACTTCAGCATATATATGCGACATTTTGGCTGGAGGGGTTGGCAATCAGCGATTTTACCTTTGGATTGCATCTTGCGCATTCGTTTTATAATTCCAGCCAGCGATCAGGCCGGTTTTGTTCCAGTATGTTTTCCAAGCCCGATTTTACGGCTCTGGCAAACTATATTCATGCGTACTGGCCAACATTGAAAGACAGGCAATTTGCCGCTATTTTAGGTCTTGTGAGAAAAGGCGCGAAAATCTATGAAGATAATCTCATCGTTGCGATGGAACACGCCGCGAAATATATCAAACAAGAACGGCCTCTTGCCACAGAAAAATATATCAATCAAAATGCTCTGAAATTTGCGCAAGAACAGTTAAGGGTATTTCTGCCGACCATATTTCCAACAGCCGCGACTTTCACAATCAACCTTTCAACACTTTCCAGTTTATGCCAAACAGCATGGTCTCCGACATTAAAAGATATCTCTAGAAAAATGGCGGATTTAATCATCCAAAAGTGCCCAAATATTGCTTTTATGTTTGAATCAGTTAATTCCAAAGAATCAGAGAAATTCTGGAGATGGACGCCGGATTTCAATTATGGAGATAATATCGAGGTTTTATACAAACCAAAAATTAAATTAATTGATTTAGAATATAATCCTGAATCTGCATTTCCCGAGGAATCAATGACTCACCCAGCTGATTTACTAAATTTTCACCCTTGTTTTATGAAAAACAGGAAAACAAGATTCAAGACAAAGGTGGAAATATCGGTGGCTACCATGGGACAAGATCAAAGGCACAGGACAACGAATAGAACTGAGCCGCGCATAACGGGAAATTTTTATTTGCCGCCGCTCGCAGCGCTTTGCAGATTAGAAGATGAAGCATTGGAAATTATGAATTTATATAGGGATATTGCCTGGGATTTATCGCAAGATCAAGATAATAAAACGCTTGTGACAGCGATTATTCCTTATGGCGCGATGGTTGAATACGAAAAAGAATTTGATTTAAATTCTGCCATCCATGAGATGTCAAAAAGAGGATGCTGGTGCGCTCAAGAAGAGATTTATCATTTGGCTAGCGGATTAAGAAATTTGATAGATCAGGGATATATGGATTTTCAGGAGAGAGATCTTTTAAAAATTTTTCTCCCCGCGTGTTTGAAAAACGGTAAATGCGGAGAAGGCGCAAGATATTGCGGACGCGATATCGGGCAAAAACCGCATTTTCCTGAAAGAAAAATATAATCCATCAGTTGGCGGATTGAAATTTCGTCGGGTCTCGCAAATGAATTTAGAAAGATTCATTTGCCTCGCCCCTAGAAATTATATTTGTTTCACGCATATAATTACGTCGGGTCTCGCAAATGAATTTAGAAAGATTCATTTGCCTCGCCCCTAGAAATTATAAAAAATAAAGCGGCGATTTCTTAAAGAAATCGCCGCTTTTTACTTGATAAACAAACTATTGACTCCATCACAATTTTCATATAAAATAATGTTCATGCTAAAAATCAGATTACAAAGAGTCGGGAAAAGAAATGACGCAAAATTCAGATTAGTGGTCATTGAACATACTGGCAAACCCAAAAGCGGATCTTTAGAAACCTTGGGTTTTTATGATCCCAAAACCGATGAAAGGGGATTTAACGCCGAAAAAATAAAATATTGGATTTCAAAGGGCGCCAAAGCTTCCGATACTGTGCATAATATGCTTATTAAAAATCAGATTATTTCCGGGAAGAAAATTGCCGTTCACAAAATAAAAAAAGAGAAAAAGAAATAATAAAGATTTAGTGTTGACAAGTTTATAATTTCGACTAAAATATAAATCTATTCCATTAAATTCAAATAGTTGGGTTAAGTAGTTCAACCGCGAAGACTTTTACTATATGAAAGTCTTCGCGGTTGTGTTATTCATAAAGACATAACCGAAGAGTTTTTTAAAAAATAAATAGTTAATTGAGAGTCCAAATTTTTATAGTTGTTCCGAATAAAAATCCTCTTTTTTATTTATAAAAACGAGGTAGATTTCATTTGAGCAATGAAATCTTCTAGTAGAGTTTGATTCTAGCTCAGGATGAACGCTGGCGGTGTGGATAAGGCATGCAAGTCGAGCGGTCCAGCCCCGGTTCGCAAGAACTGGAGTTGGATAGCGGCAAACGAGTTAGTAACACATTGGTACTTTCCCCAAAGACGGAGACAACCAGCCGAAAGGTTGGCTAATAACCGATAGTCTGAATTCGCCTCGGCGAATTCAGTAAATGACGCAAGTCGCTTTGGGAGAGGCCTATGGCCTATCAGCTAGTTGGTAGTGTAATGGACTACCAAGGCTATGACGGGTAGGGGGTGTGAGAGCATGGCCCCCAACGAGGGAACTGAGACACGGTCCCTACTCCTACGGGAGGCTGCAGTCGAGAATATTCGACAATGGGCGAAAGCCTGATCGAGCGACACCGCGTGGAAGATGAAGCCCTTCGGGGTGTAAATTTCTTTTATAGTAGAGAAAGATGTATCCGCAAGGGTACATTTGACGGTATATTATGAATAAGGGGTTCCTAACTCTGTGCCAGCAGGAGCGGTAATACAGAGACCCCGAGCGTTATCCGGAATTATTGGGCGTAAAGAGTTTGTAGGTGGTTTGTTTGTTTCGAAAGAAGCAATTCAGTGCAGGATTTATCTTGCATTGAAATAAGTCGGATGTTAAATTCCATAGCTTAACTGTGGAGCCGCATTCGATACTGGCAAACTAGAGGTGGGGAGAGGCAAGTAGAACTCATGGTGTAGGGGTGAAATCCGTTGATATCATGGGGAATACCAAAGGCGAAGGCATCTTGCTGGCCCTGACCTGACACTGAGAAACGAAAGCGTGGGGATCAAAAAGGATTAGATACCCTTGTAGTCCACGCCCTAAACGATGCTGACTAGACATTTGAAGTATCGACCCTTCAAGTGTCGTAGCTAACGCGTTAAGTCAGCCGCCTGGGAAGTACGGCCGCAAGGCTAAAACTCAAAGAAATAGACGGGGACTCGCACAAGCAGTGGAGCATGTGGTTTAATTCGACGGTAACCGAAGAACCTCACCAGGGTTAGAAATTCTGACGAAAGCCTTTCGAAAGATTGGCCCTCGCAAGACGGCAGAACAGGTGCTGCATGGTTGTCGTCAGCTCGTGCCTTATGGTGTTCCGTTAAGTCGGGAAACGAGCGCAACCCTTATTGTCTGTTACAAGTGTCAGACGAAACTGCCCATCTTTGATGGGAGGAAGGAGAGGATGACGTCAAATCAGCATGGCCCTTTGATACCCTGGGCCACACACGTGCTACAATGGATACTACAGCGGGCTGCCAAACCGTAAGGTGGAGCCAATCCCAAAAAGTATCCTCAGTTCAGATTGAGGGCTGCAACTCGCCCTCATGAAGCCGGAATTGCTAGTAAACGCGGATCAGCTATGCCGCGTTGAATACGTTCTCGAGTCTTGTACTCACCGCCCGTCACGTCAAGGGAGCCGGGGATACCCAAAGCATCATTATTATTATGGTTCTAAGGTAGATTCGGTAACAGGGACGAAGTCGTAACAAGGCATGCGTAGCGGAAGCTGTGCATGGAACATCTCCTTTCTAGGGAGTCCGTTCAGTCGGACAAATCTCAATATATTTTTACCTCTGCCAATCCTTTGCGGGATAGACACGTAAAAATAGAGATGCTTTTCTCTGGAGGAGTCGATTGGATTGATTGTTGGAATTCGACAATTAATCTCAGGGCATTAGCCGAACGCCCCAAACATCGGCTGGCTATTTTGAGGCCTAAATCAAAATACTCGGAACAACTATAAAGATTTGAACAACAAAAACCCCCACTGCCTAGGCAAGTGGGGGTTTTTTGTTGTAAGATGAATGCATATGATATCCGCCTACATATATATTTCTATTTTAGCCGCGCTTCTTATAATATTTTTTATTTTAAGCGCTGTTTTAATTATTTTAATAAGAAGAAGGCCGGGAAAAAATATTGAAGCGAGCATAAAAACGATAATTCCCATAGTGTCGCCCCTATTAGACAACGCATTTTTCTGGGTTAATCTTGACGGGTTTATATCTTTCGCGAATGATCACGCCCTGAAAATTCTAAAAATAGACAGTAAAGAAATAGAAAAGACTAATCTGGCGTCGATTTTCGCATCGAATGAAGACGTTAATAAAATACTCCTGATGGAATCGGACAGACCGTTAAAATTACAAACAAATCTCATTTCCAGAGACAAAGAAATCATCCCGACTCAATTAAACGCTGTCTTGATAAAAGCGCTCAATAATCCGATAGGATATATTTTAATAGCAGACGACATTCATCTTCGCGAAATAATGAATGCGCGTCTAGAGATGGAGAAATGTAAAAAATCCGCCGATGATCACAGTAGAATTCATCATGAATACTCCGAAAAAATAAATAAATTAAATACAATTATTCAAAAAATCTTTAGCGCGCCTCAAAATGATTTAATAAATATTATTAAGGAATTTAGCGGGGAGTTGCATAATCTTTTTGAATCATATATGACAACCTGCTGGATACTGGAAGATGGCAACGAGAAATTAAAGTTAATTGCTCAATATGGACTATCAGAAAAAGGAATAGAAAAATTTGAAAAAGATTTTCCGACAAGCAATAAAATAATACAATCCCTTGACCGTAAAGAAGTAACTCTCAACGATATTTCGCTTATGCAAAATTCTCTACGCGTTTTATTGACACAGGAGGGAGTTTCCAATATTGCTGAAGTCCCATTTTTTCGCAAAGATGCGCCATGTGGCGTATTGGAATTTTATCTAAAAAATAAGAGCGATAGCGAAGTAACCAAACAACTCTTAAATCACATTTCTGTTTTACTCACCACAATATGCAGTATCTTTTATATAAAAATTTCCAACGATAATGAGGTTAAGAGGTTGCATGAAGAAAAAACGGCAACAGAAAAAAGGCTAATGGAAAAAGTGGAATCTTGCAGTCTTGAACTTGAGGAGTTGAGACAATTGCAAAAACTGACAATCGGCAGAGAATTAAAAATACTGGAATTAAAAAAGAAAATAAGCGAATTGGAAGACGCTATGCCTGACGGCAGGCAGGCCACGCAAGAATAAGCGCTGTCATGATACTTGTAATTCCGTCACTCGCTCCAGATGAAAGTAAATTTTCACCTGTGGACTCGCTAGAATTACAATTTCACAATATAGCTATGGCAAATAAAGATATTTTTTTAAATAAATACGAAACCAAAGAATACAGCAAAAAGGAAGAAGAGAAGGCAATCATAAATTTGCTCGAAGACTTAAATATAAAATTTCAAGAAATTGATCGATCCAACAAGTCTCTTAGAGATTCGGGAATAGCAACACTTAATATACTTGACGACTATATTACCCTAAATAAGTATATTGAAAAAGAAAGCGCGAAAACACAAGCCATACTGACCAATATGAATGACGGACTTTATGTAGTTGATTTCAATGAAAAAATAATGCTTTTTAATTCGGCTGCAGAAAAGATGTTTGGCTGGACACAAGAAGAAGTACTCGGTAAGAAAGATTCTGATATCTTTACTAAAATAAAATTTGCTAATTTAGCGACATATGAAACCGGGGGACTATCAAAAATGATTCATAATACATGGAAACAAGGAAAAACCATAAATCTATCCTTTCTTTCTTTGCCACAAAAAAATAATACTGAGGTTATAGTGTCAATTTCCGCGGCTCCCATCCTTGATGCCAATAAAAATATCATCTCCGGAGTTGTGACCCTACGCGATATGCGACATGAATTTGAAATAGACAGGGCAAAAACTGAATTCGTATCAGTGGCCTCCCATCAATTACGTACTCCGCTTGCCGCGATTAAATGGTTTTTAGAGTTAATATTTGACGGAGATGCAGGAAAAATAACAGCAAAACAAAAAGATTTTTTTTCTCAAATCAACGAATCCACTGAAAGAATGATAGACTTAGTTAATGCTCTTTTGAATGTTTCTAGGATAGAAACCGGCAGAATTATTATTGATCCCCAGCCAACGGATCTCGTAGCATTAACTCAAAAAACAATAGCAGAAATGAATCCGATTTTTGAAAAACGAAAACAAGTTTTCACATTCATTAAGCCCAAAGACGATATCCCCAATATCAATATAGATCCCAAACTTGTTTTTGAAGTAATAATCAACATTCTTTCCAATGCTTCAAAATATACGCCAGAGAAAAAATCAATAAAATTAAGCATTGAAAAAATTGATAAAGAGGTGCTATTCAAAATAACTGATACGGGATACGGGATACCGGCTCATCAGCAACACAGGATATTTGAAAAATTCTTCAGGGGAGAAAATATAATGAAACATGCGCCAGAAGGCACGGGGCTTGGTCTTTACATAGTGAAAGCTATTGTGGAATCATCGGGTGGACGTATTTGGTTTAGTTCGGAAGAAGATCGCGGAACGACTTTTTATTTTGCTTTGCCACTTACAGGAAGCGTGGCAAGAACAGGAGATAAAAGCGTAGAACTGACGAAGAGATTCATCTGAAGTAACTCCCAACGATTGACATTTGACGATTGACAATCAAAAACTCGGCAGATCTGCCGAGTTTTTATAATTATATTGGTGCGCGTGGAAGGAATCGGACCTTCTGCCACTTCATTATCAGTGAAGTGCTCTACCAATGAGCTACACGCGCAAAATTGACTAAATTTACAGTTAGTAGTTAACAATTAACCATATAAATATATAGAGATTTTAGTGAAAAATCAAGGCGCCCAAGTTAAATGTTATTTGTTAAATGTTAAATGGCGGCTTTTTGAGGTTATCCACAGGAGATGGCAGAATGGGTATATTATTTAAGCCAAATTTTTGGTATAATTTAATCAGCAGAACTGTTTTAAAGACAGTCCTATCTGCTTTAACTGGTCGATATTACTTATTTGAAAGTTCTTAATTACTAGTAGTTAATAATTTAAATTAATAATCTAATAAAGCACTAATGATTTTAAGGGTGGCCACTTTTAAAATCAATAAATGCGAATAAACAAACAAAAAGTGATTTATCAAAACTGGTACGATATTTTTGCTGTTTCATTCCAAGCGGTATGGGATAAATTCTTTTCTGCATTGCCAAATGTTTTTGTGGCAATCATTATCTTCATTATCGGTTGGGTTTTGGCGCATGCTGTTAGCAAAACAATCAAAAGCATAGTTGCTCTCACAAAGATTGACAATGCTCTAGCTAAACTTAAAGTTGATCAAGTTATTTCAAGATTCGGTTGGAGACTTGATGCCGGAAAATTTATTGGGGAATTAGTGAGGTGGTTCTTGATTATCGCGTTCTTATTGGTATCGTCCGATATTGTCGGTCTTTCAGCAGTATCTCAATTCTTAAGCGACATTTTACTCTACATTCCTAATGTAGTAATAGCCGCTGTTATTTTGTTGATAGCCGCTATCGTTTCCAATTTCTTACAGAGAATCGTTGTTGCATCCGCTTCGGCTGCGCAACTTGCCGCTGCAAATTTTGCTGGTCTCGTAACAAAATGGGCGGTATTGATATTGGGTTTCTTAATTGCTGTTGAACAGCTCGGCATTGCCCAAATTTATCTTGGTACTCTCTATACCGGAATTATTGCCATGCTAGCTATTGCTGGCGGTTTGGCATTCGGTCTTGGAGGTAAAGATCAAGCATCCGCATTTCTTTCACGACTTAGCGAAGAAGCAAGAGAGAGAAGATAATTTCTTCAAAGAATTAGAATTCTTTTAAAACAAAAACCCCTTAATCGGGGTTTTTGTTTTAAAATATATTATTAATATTTCTGTGGATAAACTCTTATAAATTCGTATACGGCATCAAGGCCATAAATCTGGCCCTTTTAATTGCCAAAGCTAAGGCTCTTTGGTGCTTTGCGCAACATTTACTGCGTCTTACTGGCTTAATTTTAGCTTGCATAGAGACAAACTTTCTTAAAAGTTCAGACTCTTTATAATCAATATAGCCAATGTTCAACCTGCAAAAATAGCAGGATTTTTTTTCTAAAATCTCAATGGTATTTTGTTTGTGATACATGTAAACGCGATACTAATATACTAATACATGCTAATGATACGAATAATACTAATGAAATTCATTCGTATTATTCGTTGCATTCGTACCGATTCGTATATTGGCATTATATTTTCTTAAAATGGTATATCTTTCATCTCTATTTCTCCATCGCTCTCAATAACCGGGATTTCCTCGCCGGAACTCGATTGTTTTTCATCACTCAATCTATTATCAGAAGAATTGCCGCTCAGCTTCGGACCCATTTGCATTCCCTCCGCGATAACCTCTGTTTTATATTTTTTTGTGCCATCTGGCGCATCCCATGACCTTGTCTCAACACGACCCTCAATAAAAACCAGTTTTCCCTTTTGAAGATATTGGGCGCATATCTCTCCCAACTTTCCCCAAGCCACGATATTATGGAACTCCGCCTTTTTTTGTTTCTGTCCTTCTTTATCCGTCCACATTCTATTTGTTGCTATTGAGAAATTAGCAACAGTTTGTCCGGAGGGAGTAGTTCTTGATTCCGGATCTCTGGCTACATTACCGAGAAGAAATATTTTATTTAAATTCATACACTTTGCTTGCGCGATACTAATATACTAATAGCATACGAATTATACTAATCCGCCGCCGCGGATTCGTTGTATTCGTATCGATTCGTATATTGGTATTATATTAGCTAGTTTTTTCTAGGATTTCTTCCAATTTCTTTTCTATCTCCGCTTCCAATTTCAGTTTATCTTCGGATTTTACAGATTTTCTTGATTGACTTTCGCTTGGCTGAGTAATTCTTTGGAACTTTTCCTTGATTTCTTCTTCTTGGCGCTTCATGAAGGACAAATAATTATTATCAACAGTAATAACAAGATATCTTAAAATATAATCCTCTAATCTTAATTTTTTGTCCAGGGATTTCAAATCCCTTGGGTTGAGATTAAAAAGCATATAGCCAAAATAACCCTGCTTTGCTTTTTTTATGGGGTAGGTGAGTTTTTTTTTCTGGACTGTTTGTTCTTTGATGATTTCACCGGAAAATTCAGCAATTGAATCTTTTATTTTCTGAAGATAGACGTTTTGTACTTCCTCTTCTTTAATATCCGGATTTAAAAAATATGCTATTTCGTATTGTGTCATGCCGATTTTGTCCCCATGGAATATAAATTATTTAATTAATTTATAATTGAAAGGGAATTAATCAATTATTTACTTTGAAAATGTAGCGCCTAATTATTTTATTTCATGGGGCTACAAAATTGAGCACCCTGTTAAATAAAATTTGAGAATACCCCTCAAATTTTAACTTTGATTTTTTAAAAATCAAAGTTATTTAACGGGGTAAGGTTTTGTATCTAAAATTTATACGTCCTGCGGACTTCAAATTTTAGACAAAACCCTTAGATACCCCTACCAAAGTTGAGTATAATCTACTATGAAATAATAAAAAAAGCAAGCAAAAACCCCCAGATATCGGGGGTTAGTAATGGTCTTTGACCCTAGAATATAATACCTTATTAATAATATGACAATCAGCAACCGTTTTGGTCCCGTATATAACTTACCGCGCCGCATTTTTTGCAATACTTGTAAAAAAATACTGGAGGGATCAATCTATCACCAGTCGGCGTATTAAATGTAGTATGCACAAGACCTGTTTCTAAAATTTCTCCTCCGCATTCTTTGGGACGCCCCTCTTTTATGTATGCCAGTCTGCATATCTTTGACATACCCAACCTCCTTATTTTATTGTTCTATTCTTCACATTTTCATTATATCAAGCACCCGCGTCCTTCTTTTTAATATCATATTGCTTCAGAAGGGCATCAACTATAATTTTTATTCCTTCTTTGTTGCGATATCGGAAGGTTATATTCTGGCACTCACAGATATTGTAATCAACACCACATAAAGCTTGTCTTATGTGCAACTCAAGAGCATTCTCTATGCGTCCATAAAACTCCTGCTGATCCTTGAATTCTTTGGCTCTCTTAGTAAACAAAGCATCATCTTTTTCCTTTACGGCTTCAACCGATTCTTTGGTCTTTGGCTGAAAATATAAGGCCTTTCTACCACACCGCTCCTTTTTGGGCCAAAAAACACCAAACAAAGCATCAAGCATCCCATCATCCATGCGAAAGCCGCAACAAGAATGCTTATTATTTTCAGGGTGATAGCAACCACCGCCTATTTGATTATCCGAATAAAATGCACATTCCCCACAGACAAGTAGCCAGTTGAATTCATCTTTATTATTTTTCTGCATTTCGATTAACCCCCCCCTTTTTTAAGAACCTTCTTTGCCATATTTATAATCCAAAGATTAACCAAAGTCAATTATTTCGTTTTCAATAATGTCCTCTTAAACCTTAAACTCCATAACATCACCATCTTTTACAATGTATTCCTTGCCTTCGGTACGCAAAAGTCCCTTATCGCGGGCGGCGGCAAATGAGCCAGTATTTAATAAATCTTGCCAGAATATCACTTCCGCGCGAATGAATTTTTCTTCAAAATCGGAGTGGATGGCGCGGCCAGCGCGAGGAGCGGCAGAATTTTTCGGTATAGTCCAAGCTCTCGCTTCTGTTTCACCGGTCGTAAAATATGTTATCAATCCTAAAAGTTCATAACCTTTGTGAATCAATTGATTGATACCGCCATCATCCTTAACACCAAGCTCTTTTTTGTATTCAATCTTTTCCTCCTCGGAAAGCTCGTTTAATTCTTGTTCGATTTTAGCGTCAACCGTAGTCCAAATGTTGCCGTTTTTTTCAAAAAATTCTATTAACTTTACATACCTTTCATCATTTATCTCGTCTAAATTAACCGCTCCTGATTTCTTGTTTAATACATACAATATTGGTTTGATAGTCAAAAGACCAAAAGATTTTATAAATGGCTTTTCCGCTTCGGAAAATTCAATAGAGGAGGCGAGAATGCCCTTCTTTAAAGCGTCTTGGATTTTTGTCAGCGCCCCAAGCTCCAAAATAGCGTCTTTGTTGCCCGTACGAGTATTTCTTTGCGCGCGTTCGATTTGTTTGGTCACCGAATCTAAATCAGCCAAAATCAGTTCTGTGTTTATAACCTCAATATCCGAGAGGGGATTAATCCTGCTTTCAACATGTATGATATTGGGGTCTTCAAAAATTCTCACTACTTCAGCGATCGCATCCGTCTCGCGTATATGCGAGAGAAATTTATTGCCTAATCCTTCGCCCTGCGAAGCACCCTTAACCAACCCTGCGATATCCACAAATTCAATGGTGGCAGGCACAATTTTTTTGGTTTTTGAAAAATCGGCTAATTTTTGCAATCTTTCATCGGGCACGGCAACAACACCGACATTCGGGTCGATAGTGCAAAATGGATAATTGGCGCAGTCCACCTGTTTTTTGGTTAATGCCTTAAATAAAGTTGACTTCCCGACATTGGGTAAACCAACAATTCCTATTTGTAATGCCATAATTTTTGGTTTTTATTTTTTTATGATAAACTAAACAAGATAAAATCATAATTTATTTTTGTATTAAAATCAATGGAAAACCGCGAAACAATAAATAAAATTTTCAAAGCATATGATATAAGAGGAAAATACCCAGAAGAGTTGAACGAAACTATCGCCTATAGAATCGGGCAGGCGGTTAGTGATTATTTTTTTCCGACACAAATTTTAGTTGGTCGCGATCATCGAGATTCTTCCTATCCCTTATTTCAGGCTATTTCCGGAGGGATAATGAATCAAGGTGTTGATATTGTAGATATCGGCGTTTGCACAAGTCCGATGTTTTATTTTGCCGTGGCAAAGGGAAATTACGAAACAGGGGTAATGATTACCGCCTCGCATAATCCGTACATATATAATGGCGTAAAAATCGTTAAAAAAATGGCTGTTCCGCTGGGAATTGGCTTAGGACTGGAAAATATAAACGATCTTGTCACAGAGGGTAATTTTCACAAATCGCAAAAACAAGGAACGGTAAAATCAATTGACTTAACAGATGAATACGTAAATTATCTAAAGACATTCCAAAGCGTAGCTCTTGATAAAAATTTGAAAATTGTGCTGGATCCGTCAAATGGCCCGGCTGGGAAATTGGCATATAAAGTTTTCGGGGACGAAATAAATTCAATAAATATAAACTTTGAGCCTACGGATGACAAGAATAAAGATCCCAATCCCCTAAAACCAGAGACCAGAAAGCAAGCGGAAGAAATCGTAATAAATCAAAAGACCGACGGAGCATTTTTATGGGATGGCGATGGAGACAGGTTTTTCGTGTTGGATGAAAAAGCCAGATTAATACCTGGAAATTTCGTGACCGCAGTACTTGCCGAATACATTCTCAAAAAACATCCCAACGAAAAAGTTATCTGTGATTTAAGGCTTTCAAGGGCGGTATTTAAAATAATAGAAAGAAGTGGGGGATTGCCGATAATGAACCGCGTTGGACACTCTTATATTAAGGACCGGATGCGGAAAGAAAATGCGATTTTTGGCGCGGAAATGTCCGGACATTATTATTTCCGCGGCCAATCAAGCCAAGGACTTCATGAGTTTTATTCTGATAATGGCATCATACCGGCTCTGTATTTACTGGAGATAATGAGCCAAAAAACAAAAAAACTCTCTGAACTTTTTGACCCGTTTTTTGAAAAATATTTTATAAGCGAGGAGTTAAATTTTAAAGTTCGCGATTCTCAACAAACCTTGAAATTAATTGAAAATGAATTCTCTGGGACAAACAAAGAAGGCGAGCAAGCGGAAATAATAAAATTGGACGGATTAACCATTCAATTTAAAGATTGGTGGTTTAATATTCGTCCATCCAACACCGAACCAGTTATGAGAGTCATTATCGAAACCAGCACAAAAGAATCCTTAAAAGATAGGATAGATTTACTCACCAGGATGCTTTCTGTGAATACAAGATAATAAAATACCGCGATGGTTTTTCCATCGCGGTATTATCATTTAAACGAGTTACTCAAGTTGCTTTTCTGTCAATGACACGAGGCACTTTACGGATCCATCAAATCTTTGAGAGCCAATCCATTGATCACATTTTGCGCAAATCAAGAAATATTCAAATGAAGCGTCGCTTCTGGCATTATATCTCTTAATTATTTTTCCATTATGTTTGCATCTTTTTGATCTTGCTTTTTTTAATGTGCTCAGTTTCATCTCCAATGTAGTTTTCTCGTCTTCCAATTTCTGTATTTCCGCCTGCACCCTTTTTTGCATTTTTTCTATTTTAATGTTCCAATAAGCAACCCTTTTGTCTATCTTGTTGATTTGATCTTTTATTTTCACTTCTCTTTTCATCTCTCCCTCCTTACTGGGTTTGTAAAATTAAAGTTTTTTTGTGAAATCCGCTCTCTGGTATTGTTTGTTTCGACTGTACGTTGGCTTTGCATTTTGCATTTTTAGTTTCACGTTTTCTTTGTATCATATCTCTATAATTACTGGCAATATCATCGGACGGCGTTGAGTTTGTTGAAATAAATATTGTCCGATTTTATCGCGAATATTATCTTTGACATATTCATAATTTGCCTCTGCATCCGCTCTGGATGCTGATTTCTCAACAATATATTTGGCGCGTTTTCTTACTTCGGAAAGCAATTCTCTCGCTTCGCGAAGGTATACAAACCCGCGCGAAATAATATCGGGGTTACCACGCACTTTACCCGTTTTACTGTCTATCACTGCAATGATTACAAACATTCCGTCTTCCGCAAGCATTCTTCTATCGCGAAGCACAACTTCTCCAATATCTCCGACGCCAAGTCCATCAACCATAACATAATTTGCCGGAACAACCTGCTTAATAATATTTATCTTGGACGGATTTAATTCTAAAATATCGCCATTTTCAATAAGGCCTATATTTTCATCGGTATATCCCAAACCCTTAGCCAATTCAGCATGAAGCTGTAGCATATAAAATTGACCGTGAATGGGCACAAAATATCTCGGCTTTATCAGAGATATCATCATTTTTAGATCTTCCACCTGCGCATGACCGGAAGCGTGAATATCCATCATTTTATAATGGAAAATTTTCGCACCTTGACGCGCGATTAAATCTTTTAAAAACTGCACTGTCCTTTCATTGCCCGGCACCACAGAAGAGGAGAATACAACAGTGTCGTTTTTATGAAGACGGACAAATCTATGCTCACGATTAACTATACGCATCAGCGCTGCGCTACTTTCTCCCTGCGCGCCCGTGCATATAATCACGGCTTTATTATGCGGATATTCATCAATATCTTTTATATCAATTATTGTGCCTTTCTGAATTTTTAAATATCCCAATTCCCTCGCGATTTCCACATTAGATTTCATACTATACCCCTCAATAGCAACTTTGCGGCCATGAGCTTCTGCCAGCATGATTATTTGTTGAACCCTGGATAAAAGAGAGGAAAAGGTGGATACAATTAGTCTGCCTTGAGTGTTCTGAAAAACTTCATCAAGATTTTTCATAATAACCGATTCGGATAAAGTACTGCCAGCCTGTTCCACGCCGGTGCTGTCGGAAAGTAACGCTAAAATACCTTTCTCGCCAAATTTGGAAAATACATTTAAATCAGTCGGATAGTCACCAACCGGAGTAAAATCAAATTTAAAATCGCAAGTATGAATAACCGTTCCGACAGGAGTATGTATGGCAAGCCCGATGGCATCGGGAATATTGTGATTTATATGGTATGCCTCAACAGTAAAATGCCCAAGGGAAATCGGCTCTATTTTTGATTTATCAATTGGGTGTATTTCCAGTTTGAGCAAATTAGGAAATTCCTCTTGCCTTTTTAAAATTATCCCGCGCGAAAGGGGGGTGGCAAAAATCGGCGGATTACCCAATTTTTCAATCAAATAAGGAATTGCTCCAATGTGGTCAAAATGTCCATGAGTGATAAATATGCCGCGAATATTCTTTTCTTTTCCCTTGAGATAAGAGATATTGGGAATAATAAAATCTACGCCAGGCATATCCTCTTCGCGGAAACGAAGTCCCACATCTACAATTATAATATCGTCTTTATATTCTAAAACCATCATATTGCGTCCAACTTCACCAAAACCTCCGAGCGGCACAATTTTTAAATTCTCGTTTGCAATATCAATCGGAAAAGTTGGCATCTCCTGAAAAGCAAATTCCCCCTCTCTTGGGATAGAAGGGTGAAATCTCATCTGTTGCGGCCTCATTCTTGATCGTCCGGATCGTTTCGATTCCGTCTGTCTTGTTTCTCCGGCAGACTCGCCTGTACGAGTAGGTCTTCCTGCATAAGCAGGTCTTCTTTGCCCATCGCGAGATTGGAGCGGCGGACGAGAACCAGCAAATCTACTGCGCTCCGGGACTGTTTTTTGCAAATCTCGTTTTGGTTGAATTTGTCCGGCTTGACCCAAGGATACATCTTTACGCCCAAAACCAGCGCTAAAACCAGGGGGGGAATATTTTCTTTGCCCCTGTCCGTATCTTCTTCCCGTATGACGTTGTCCCGGATACGCTCTTCTTATGGGCGTATGGGATGTTTTTTTCTCTTGTTCTTCCATAATTTAATATCTTAGTGTGTTAATTAATAATGGTGCCGATGGAGGGATTTGAACCCTCAAGCCTTGCAGCACACGCTCCTGAAGCGTGCGTGTTTGCCAATTTCACCACATCGGCATTGGAGAGTGAAATAAATCTGCGCCTTGCCCCGCCCCAAATACGCAAAATTTATTTATTCAAGGCGTTTTTTAATTCATCTATTAGGGGGGTCAAAATCGGATCCTGATTTTTTATATCAGCGAATTTTAAAGACAAAAATCCCCCCATAAAGAGCGTAAAAATAATTTTCTCAAAAATATTTTTTAAATTAAAAGTGTCAAAATCTACAATTGAAAAATCAAAACCTCTCTTATTAATCATTTGCGTCATAATATCCATCCTTTTATTGATTCTTTTCTGACTATCTGCGCTATCTTTTAAAAATATGGAATAAAATCTCAAGTTTAATGATTCGTCTGCGAAACCCTGAATCTCATTATGCTGGCATTCCGGCAAAAAATTTGAAAATGCATGAATTTTAGCGTTTTCATTGAAACTAATCTTTAAAAAATAAGCCAATGAATCCATCTTCAAAGAAGAATAAATGAGCGGCGTTTTCCCGCCGATTTTCGCGGCAATATCATTTGCGCTATCTTCAATTGTTTTAATTCTCAAATTCCTGACTCCATCTTTCAATTGACGGATAACATTCATTGGCAATATTTTAGAATTTACCACAACGCCCACTAAAGCTGAAAACATATAAAATGCGGATAGGCGAGGCGGTAAACTATTTAAATCGATGCTTATGAACGGGGTTTTGTTCTTTATTGCCAAGTCTTTCAATTTTCCGCCGCTAGCCATAGCTAAAATTTTTAATTTTTGAGATAGGGCTTTTTTATATGCAGAGATGGTTTCTTCGGTATTGCCCGAATAAGATATGCATACCATAAAACTATTTTTTGTGATTGTCAATGGGAGATCATAATCTTTATGTAAATACACAGGAATTTTTATTTTAAATTCATTAAAAACGGCTTGCAAAAATTCTCCAGCTAAAGCCGACCCGCCCATACCGCAAATCACTATTTGATCCGGTTTTTTTGCCAATTTTATATTTTGAGAGGCCTTTAATCCGGATTCTGCTTGAGAGGGGATAGACAAGAGTAAATCCCTGAAATTGAGAGAATTCATAATGCGATTAAATAATACCAGATAAAATTAAAAAAGTGAAATCCCTGCTTATCTTCTTTAAGGAATATTCGGGAAAAAATGAAGTTCGGAATTATTTTGTTTTCCTTTGCGTTTTAATATACCATTTTTCTATATTGGAAAATCTTCTGGCTGGAGAAGCGATATTTTTAATATCAACGCCCCTAATCAAACCGGACATCGCATAAAGATAATGCGGACTAAATAAAAATATGGCCGGCAGATCCTCAGTTATTATTTGCTGAAAAGTATCATATTTTTTAATGCGTTCATTATAATTCATCGTTTGCCTTGCTTGTTCAAGTAATTTATCAACATCCGGGCTGTCATACATGGCAAGATTAAGACCGGGATCTTTTTTCTGGGAAGAATGCCAAAAAGAAAACGGATCCGGATCCATATATAATATCTCCCCAAAGAGCAAGGATTCAAATTCTCTGGGTCTTATAACTTTCTGAGTTAGATCATTTATATTTTCAACCACTATATTCACTTTTATGCCGCCGATTGCTTCCCACTGCTGTTTTAAAAGATTTGCAATTTTAACCAGCTCCACCCAATCCGAAGTATAGAGGGTTATTTCCAATTTTGTCGGTTCCTTATCTATTTTAGAGAATTTTTTATCCAATATGCCGTCTTTGTCGCTATCTTTCCACTCGGATAATTCTTTTTTGGCTTTTTCCAATGAAAAATCATAAGTCGCGGTAAAATTTTCTATTCCCAGAATTCCCCTTAAAATCGGCGTATCAACGACATCGGCTTGGCCGAGCAAAACCTCATCAATAATCTGCTGTTTATTCGTCGCAAAAGCGAGAGCCCTGCGCACCTTCTTGTCGGTTAATGCCCTGCTTTTTGTTTGATTGAAAAAAATTGCAAAATATCTCGGTATTTTTAATTCTCGCACAATCGTTTCCCTGATTGATGAAATTCTATCTTTATTTTGCGGAGATAAATAAGAAATTCCGTCAACTTCATTGTCTTTGAATGCTTTTATTGTATCTTCTTCTGAATCATAAAACTTCAATGTAACAATATCAATAAACGGTTTGCCAAGGTAATAATTTTCATTGGCTTTCAAATCAATTTTCTTTACTATATTCGTCTTTTCAGAATCTTTTTCAATTTTTAGAAATTTATACGGTCCCGTGCCGATGGGAGACAAATTATAATCGGAAATTTGAGCGGTTGACGGAGGAATATTTTCCCAAATATGCTTTGGTAATATGCCAACGGTTAAATTTTCTAAAAATGGCGCGAAAGCGTTATTTAATGAAAATTTTACGGAAAAATCGTCAATTTTTTCAATATTCACGCCTCGCCAATTTAAAGCCATCGGACTTTTATATTCTGGGTTTTGAAAAGCATTTATGGTAAAAACAACGTCATCAGCAGTCAATTGCTTGCCATTATGCCAAAAAACATTTTTGCGGATATTAAAAATATAAGTTTTCCCGGAATCTAAAATTTCATATTTTTCAGTAATGTCCGGCTCTAATAGTCCGGTATTATTATATTTCATCAACCCGGAGAATATCAAAACCCTGAGAGCCGCGTCGACTTCATTGGTTTCCGCAAATAACGGATTGATGTATTGCGGATATCCGACTAGGGCTTCTTTATATTGTCCGCCCCATGCCGGAACTATAACGGTATTTTTATAATAATAATTTATGAATATGCCAAGAGAACTTAAAATAAAAATAAAAACGAGCAATAGCAAAATCAAGCGTTCTCTTAGGGCCAGAACCTTAGACAAGGCGCGCCATCTTGGCCACGAAGGAATATTGAGTTTTAAAAAAATACTCATTATTTAAATTATGAGCGAGAGCTCACTTAACTTACTTATCAGAGGAGAATCTGCGCAAAGGCAGAAACAAAAAATAAAATAGCGAGGATAATTGTAGTATAAAACAGTATCTTCTCAATCCCTCGTTTTGTGCTGTATGAACCCATATCTTGGCCACCAAAAACTCCGCCAAGACCTGCGCCTCTTTGCTGCATTAAAATAGTTATAATCAAAAAAACTGAAAGCGCCAACTGGACCAGTTGAAGCCAATTATTTTTTAAGTAATCCATTGTATTTTTTAATTTAATTTATTATTCCAAACAGCATATCATAAACGCCGTTTCTTTTCAACCCCCGCGCTCCAGAAAGCGCCGCGAGCCCTGCTTACAAATTTATAACCGAGAAACTTAAAACTTAAAACCAATTAAGACTAAACACTAAAAAAATTTAAATATGTTTTTGGTCTTTAGTATTGGGTATTTCTTGATTGTCTATTATTTCTTTATGTATTATAATATATTTATAATTATTTATTGCACTATATTCATCTTATGGCACAAGCAAAAATAATCGCTCGCGGCGGGATTGAAGATGCCGAGAGAAACTTATTGCACAAAAAGGCGCTTATTATAGAAGATAATAAAGACATGCTTTCGATAATCGGCGATAGTTTTATATCAAGAGGATTTGAAATATTAAAAACACCGTCGGGGAAAGAGGGGATAGAACTTGCCAAGAAAGAAATTCCTGATGTAATTATTTTAGATATTCTACTTGACGATATTGACGGTTTTGAGGTGTTGACGATTTTAAGAGAAGATTCGGACACACATTTAATACCTATAGTGATTTACACTAATTTGCAAAGCACCACGGACAAAATGGCTGGCATAAAACTCGGCGCTGATGCGTACTATCAAAAAACGGAATTATCTCCACTCAATTTAGCCAATCAAACAAAGGAACTATTAAAGTTGGCGTAATATTTTCAATACTGGAACATGGAAAAAGAGATTGCAATAAAAACAGAGAATGTCAACGTTATTTATGACTGGGGAAAGCCAAGTGAAACAAAAGCATTATCAGACATAAACACAACAATCTACGAAGAAGATTTCGTGATTTTTTTCGGTCCGTCCGGATGTGGAAAATCCACCATGCTCTATACAGTGTCCGGCATTGAAAAACCGACCTCAGGAAAAATTTTTGTGCTGGGTAAAAACATCACGGAATTTTCTCCGATGGAATCCGCCAAATTTCATAGAGCCCAGATTGGCATGGTTTTTCAGGCGTATAATCTTATACCGACTTTAACTGTTATAGACAATGTAGCCCTGCCTCAGGTATTTAGGGGCATATCGCGTGAAAAAAGATTGCTTCGCGCGAAAATTTTACTTCAAAGATTTGACATACTGCCTCAAGCCGATAGATTGCCGAGTGAGCTTTCCGGTGGTCAACAACAAAGAGTGGGTATAGCCCGTGCGCTCATTAACGAACAACCGATTATTTTCGCCGATGAACCGGTTGGAAACCTTGATTCCAAGTCAGCAAAGATAGTGCTGGATATTTTATATGATCTGAATGTTAAAGATAAAAAAACCGTTATTTTAGTTACTCATGATCCGTCACTCCTAAAATATGCGACTCATATTATTTATATGAAAGACGGGTTTATCGTCGGGGAAAAGAGATTCTCTCCAAAACAAAGAGAAGTAACCGTATCCTCGCAATTAGAACAGCCGTTTGTATCATCTCTGTCCGGCTTTAGCTCCCAATCAACAACAATATCACCGATAGAATCATCTGCCGCAGAAAAAAGCAAAAAGCGAGAAGAAATGGCCAAAGAACTTGTTGAAACAATGCAGATTGACGGTACGGAAACTGCAAGAGCCGTAGAGCCAAAAATAATACAAACAGAGCCAAAAATAACCGCTCCGCAAAAAGAACTGACTATAGGAGAGTTAATAAAAGGAAACCGCGAACAAGAACAGATCAAAAAATAATTACCTAATCTTAGATTGTAAAATGGCTTCAACAAAAAAACTTGCGCGTTATATATATGAAAACCAAAAAAGAGGGTTTTCCGATATAGAGATATATCAACTTCTAGAACAAAGCGGCTGGGAGAAAAACGATATTGATGGCGCTTTCTTGCGTGCCCATTTACTTAAAAACATCGACATTATTCTATCGTCGCCATTCTTATATCTGAAAAATGGGTTTAGAGAAATGTTTAAACTTTTAAAATTTATTTCTATTTCTGGTCCGCAAAATATAAACCTTTATTTTCAAAGAAAGAAAAAACAGAAAATACATAATCAGAATACGATTAAAGAAGTTTCTAAATATATCGAGAAAAATCTGCAAAAAGGAGCGCTTGAAAACGATATTTTTATTGAACTTTTAAAAACGGGGTGGAATGAAACAATAATAAACAAATCATTTTCGCTCGCTCATTCCAAGATATTCAAAGAAAAGTCCGCTTTATTCCTAAAATCTCTGGCTCTTCTTCCACACACTATTTTTAAAAAAATATTTATCTTGATATTTTCAATTTCTAAAAATATCTTATTTGAACTGCCAATAACAATATTCAGTACCGCTAAGAAAGCATTAATTTTCGCATTTATGGGAAGCCGCCAATTATTATCTAGTATTGCTGCTCTGGTGAAGAAATTACTAATCAATATTTTTTATAAAAAACCTGCATCCAAAATTATTTCCAAGGTTTCTCCTGTGGAAAAATTATCAATCGCGCAAAAAATCAAACCGATAATTTTTAATACAATAGATTCCCTTAAAAAAACATCTGCTAAATTTATATTATTATTCAAGAAAAAAACTCCAAGCATTGAAAAGGGGATAGCGTTGAAAATTATCAGGCGGTCTCCAACTGCTCATTTTTTCAGCAACATAAAATATTTCATCAAGTCTTACGATACGGCATTGCCCCGCCTGAAACAAAAATTGGCTTATTCGCTGTCGCGATCAATTATGAGATCAAGAGGAAAGTTATTGAGGATATTTTTCTCCTTCAAGGATTTTATAGGGCATGATCTTAGATTTTTAACAAAAAAAGTATTCATTGTATGGTCGCCCCTATTGATAAAAAACATCTATAATTTCCTTACCAGTGCATACATTTCCAATCTGATCAAATCAACGCCTGGATTTATTTTAAAAGCGGCTTTATCGCCGTTCATATTAATTTATAAAATAATTCTTTTCCCCATCGGGTCAATTAAAAAAATTAATATTGAAATTTTCAACATTCCATTTGAACTTGCAGAATTTTTTATATTAAAAATTTACAAAAATTTTAAAAAAGTGATTTTATCCGCGACTTTGTCGCTGGCCAATAAATTAAACTTTTCTGTCAAATCTTTGCGGAAAATTATTATGCCGACTTCAAAAGAAGCTGCTTTCCTGCCGCAAAATCTTTCAGAGGTCCCGATTGGCGAGGTTTCTGACGCAATGCGAGCAATTGATGTTTTAGCGATCGCATCCAGAATGTTCAAAACAAGAAGAATGAGAACTTTTTTAACAATTTTAGGCATCGGCATCGGCATCGGCGCGATATTATTTTTAGTTTCGCTCGGATACGGACTTCAAAGAATTTTAATTGAGGAAATCGCAACTTCAGACGCGCTTTTAAGCTTAGATATTGCAACGCGCGACGAACGATTGATACCCCTTGATAAAGAATCCGTAAAAAGTCTTACTGATTTGCAAGAAGTCTCTTATGTCAGCCCGTTGATATCCGTTGCTGGACAAATTTCCCTGGGAAACATAACTGCCAACACAATAGTAAATGGAGTTTTGCCCAATTATTTTAAATTAGCCGGAATTTCAGCAGATGCGGGAGAATTATTTAAAGAGGGAGAGGAAGATAAAATTTTAATTTCATTGCCCATGGTCAAACTTCTGGGATTTACTTATATTGAACAAGAATTATCAGAAGAACAATTAAACGAAATAATCGGTAAATCAATTTCTGTGGTATTGCTTATTCCAACGCAAACAGAGACCGGTCTTGAAGAAGTCCAAACCGTGGAATTTAAAACCGAATTTAAAATAAGCGGGATAATAGAAGACTCAGCTGAAAGTTTAATTTATTTTCCATTATCGCGCCTTGAAAATGTCGGAGTTACAAAATATCAAAGCGCAAAAGTGCGTGTTAAAAGTAATGATTCTATTGAAGCGGTTCGCACCAAATCCGTAGAAATGGGATTTATTGTTGCCGCGCTATCGGATACCGTAGAACAGGCAAACAGAGTTTTTCAGGTCTTACAAATAGTTCTGGCGTTATTTGGAATCGTGGCTCTTGCCGTATCCGCCATTGGAATGTTTAACACCATGACAATCGCCTTACTTGAAAGAACCCAAGAAATCGGTATTATGAAATCACTGGGAGCATCCAATCGCAATGTTTGGGAATTATTTTTAGCCGAATCAATTATTATGGGGTTTCTGGGCGGAGTAGGGGGAATTTTAGTCGGCTATATCAGTTCCGAGGGGTTTAATTTAATGATCAGAATTTTGGCGGGAGCGCTGGGAGGGAGAAAGGTCCAGCTCTTTGAAAGGCCCTGGTGGTTTATATTGACTATTTTAATATTTTCCACCATTGTCGGATTATTCACTGGGCTTTGGCCGGCGCGGCGCGCGGCGCGTATAAATATTCTTGCAGCATTGAGATATAAGTAGATTAGTTTTTTAAAAAATAAAAAGTAAAGGAGGATAACGACCATGGACGGAGATGATACTACAATAGATAAGCGAGGTGTAAAAATCCCCCTAAGACAAGCAATTGAAACAATAGTTATGATAAAAGGAGTATCCAAAATAATGATATATCCCCAAAAAATAGAAATCCACGTATCCGATGCCAAGACAAAACAAAAAATAGAAAAAAGAGTCGAGGGGTTACTTAAGGATATGAGCGAATATGAAATCTTAATTTCCAACTAAAAATACCGGCAAAATATGCCGGTATTTTTTATTTCGGCGGAGATTGTCCCGAGAAACTTTTATTTTATATAAAAATCGCTTTTTAATTTTTTGCTTCTTAATTTTCTATGATAAGCAATGGCGAATCTATGCGCTTCATCGCGGAGATTTCTTAAAAATAAAGATAAATCCCGCGATAAATCTTTAAGTGATATTTGTTTCAAAGAACTCACAAACAATCTATCCGGATTTTTGGCAAGTGACGCGCCTTTAATTTTGCTGTTTTTTAAAACTTTTTGCGCAACGCCAAATTGAGAGATGCCTCCGTCAACAATAATCAACTCAGGCGTTCCCCACTCTTTGTGATTCAATCTTCGCGTCAAAATTTCTCTCATCATCGCGGGGTCATCCGCGCCAAAAATGGTCTTTATTTTGAATTTGCGATATTTTGAACGGTTAATTCTCTCTCCGTCAAAAACCGCCATTGAAGCCGTAGCCAATTGCCCCGAAATATTGGAAACATCATAAAATTCAATTCTATTAATCTTAATGCCAAAAATGCGGCTAATTTCATCCCTTGCCGCAATTATTGATGCTCGACCCCCATGATTGCGGGGATCATAATCTTTAACTCCGATAATTTTGTGCTGAAAAACATTGTTCAACGCGCTAATTTTATTTCTCAAAAATGCCGCTTTCTCAAAATCTTCTCTTTTTGCCGCGATTTTCATCTCCTTTTCTAATTTTCTCAAAATATTTTTTCTTTTGCCAGACAAGATATTAATGATTATTTCGATATTCTTGGCATACGCTTTTTTAAATTCTGAGTTTTTACGCGTTAATTCCGCATTAATTCCGCGCCGTTGTTTCAAACAGCAAACCCCCACGCACAATCCCAAATGCGATTTGAGGCAGAGAATTTCATGCTGATTTTTGCAGGTACAATACGGAAAAACTTTACGCAAATATCTGAGAGTGGTTTTTAACGCTTGTCCATCGGTATAAGGACCGAGAACTTGTAACCTGAAGTTTGAAATTTGAAACTTATTTTTAGATTGAAGGTTTTTGTTTTTAATTTTTGCTTCACTTTTAACTTTAAACTTTAAACTTTCAACTTTTTGCGGTTGATGCGTGATAAATAGTTTTGGAAACTCACCGCTCGTAAAAACAACATAGAAATAATTCTTATCGTCTTTAAGCATCACATTGTATTTGGGGCGATATTTTTTAATCAACTGCGATTCCAATATCAAGGCGTCTATTTCCGTATCGGTTATCTCATAATCAATTTTCGCAATCTCCGTCAACATTGACGCCTTAAGACCATATAATTTCTGTGAAAAATAACTTTTTATGCGTACCCTTAAATTAATGGCTTTGCCGATATAAATAATTTTTCTTTTGTTGTCTTTAAATAAATACACGCCAGATAAAACAGGTATTTTATTTAGTTGTTTTTTAAGATTTGAAATCATATTTATTGCATATTGTCACAAAACCATTGAAAATCAAGTTTTTATTCCTAACTACTCTTGAATAATCCCAAAAAATAATGTATTATCTTTAATCAACATAATGAAAAACGCCAAAAATCAATCAGGCAATCATATCATTATTCGCGGAGCAAAGACGCACAACCTTAAAAGTATCAACTTAGATATTCCGCGAAATAAGCTTGTTGTCATAACGGGGCTTTCCGGCTCAGGTAAATCTTCTCTCGCTTTTGACACGATTTACGCCGAAGGGCAAAGGCGCTACGTGGAATCTCTCTCTTCTTACGCGCGCCAATTTTTAGGCGTAATGGACAAACCCGAAGTAGACAGGATAGAAGGCCTGAGTCCGGCTATTGCCATTGATCAAAAAAGCGTTTCTGGAAATCCGCGCTCCACCGTCGGCACCATTACCGAGATATACGACTATCTCAGAATACTTTTTGCCCGCATCGGTAAGCCATATTGTCCGAATTGCGGCAAACCCATATCAAAACAAAGCGCAACTCAAATCGTAGATAAAATATTATCTTTGAAAAAAGGCGCAGAAATCGCCATCCTTGCTCCGATTGTAAAAGACAAAAAAGGGGAACATAAAAATATCATCGATCTAATAGAAAGATCGGGATATTTAAGAGCGCGCATTGACGGACAAATCCATAAAATAGATGATGCAAAAAACACCCAGCTGGATAAAAATAAAAAACATAAAATAGATGCTGTTATAGACAGATTTATCCTTGATAGAGAAATAGAGAGATCACGAATCGCTGATTCGGTGGAAAAAGCATTAAAACTGGGGGAAGGGACGATAATAGTTTCAGTGAAAAGTGAAGAGGGAAAAGTGAAAAGCAATGAATCCTCTGATATTATATTCTCAGAAAAATTCGCTTGCCAAGATTGCGGTGTATCATTGCCGGAAATAGAACCGAGAATATTTTCTTTTAATAGTCCGCATGGAGCATGTCCGGAATGCACTGGTCTTGGAAAACTTTTAAAAGTTAATCAAGAGCTTGTTGTGCCAAGTGTAAATTTAACTCTCGCTGAAGGCGCCATAAAACCGTGGGGGGGAGCGGAAGGTTGGCATTTTGATAAAATTCGCGATTTAGCGGAACATTATAAATTTTCCATCAATGAACCATTTAAAAATTTGCCGGAAAAAATCCGGGATCTAATTTTACGCGGTGAAAAAACTACCGGCGGTTTATCCCATTTTGAGGGTGTTGTCTCATACCTTGAAAGAAAATGGAAAGAAACTGATTCGGACTGGACACGGGGCGAAATTGAAAAATATATGGTTGTGAAAATATGCCCTTTATGCGAAGGCAGAAGATTAAAAAAAGAGTCTTTGGCTATTTTAATTGAAGAAAAAAATATCCAAGATATTTCCTCGTTTGATATTGCCGCTTGCGTCAAATATTTTTTTGAATTGCAAAAAAATAAAAAATTCAATACTTCGGAACAAAAAATATCCACTCCACTCATAAAAGAAATCCTGACACGCCTTCAATTTTTAATGGATGTCGGCCTTGAGTATTTGACGCTTAACCGCGAATCGGAAACATTATCAGGGGGTGAGGCGCAAAGAATCAGACTCGCCACGCAAATAGGGTCGCAACTTGTGGGCGTTTTGTATATTTTAGACGAGCCGTCAATTGGACTTCATCCGCGCGATCATTATAAGCTAATCAAAACATTGAAAGATCTTCGTGATCTTGGAAATTCCGTATTGGTAGTGGAACATGACAAGCAAACAATCTTGGAATCAGATTGGATAGTGGATATCGGCCCAGGTGCCGGAAAACATGGCGGTAATATTATTTTTGAAGGATCTCCGGAAAAACTCAAAAAAGCAAAAACCCTTACGGCGCAATACATAAACAAGGAAAGGAAGATAGAAAGACCCCGAACAAGCAAGGGACGAAGGGCAAACGGCAAAGAAAATTATATAGAAATTATTGGCGCAACAGAAAATAATTTAAAAAACGTGAACGTTAAAATCCCTTTGCAAAAATTCGTTTGTGTCACGGGCGTATCCGGATCTGGAAAATCAACTTTAATTGACGATATTCTGGCAAAATCGTTGAGAAAAGAATTTTACGGCGCTAAAGAAATGCCCGGCGTTCACAAAGAAATCAACGGTGTAGAAAATCTAGATAAAATAATCCACATTGACCAATCTTCAATTGGACGCACTCCGCGCTCAAATGCCGCAACCTATACCAATATCTTCACCCCGATTCGCGACCTTTTCAGTCAAAGCCAAGAAGCAAAAATCAGGGGATATAAACAAAATCGTTTTAGTTTTAACCTGAAAGGTGGCAGGTGCGAATCTTGCGAAGGTCAGGGATATAAAACAATCGAGATGCACTTTTTACCGGATGTTTTGGTTGAATGTGAAGAATGTCGCGCCACGAGATACAATAAAGAAACATTAGAAATAGAATATAACGGAAAAAATATTGCCGATGTTTTAAAAATGACGGTAGAAGAAGCTTCCGAATTTTTTAAAAATATTCCCCAAATAAAAGAAAAATTAAAACTTTTAAATGAAGTTGGCCTTTCCTATATTGAACTCGGCCAGCCAGCGCCGACACTATCGGGCGGCGAAGCTCAACGCATCAAACTTTCTACCGAACTAGCTAAAAAAGCAACCGGTAAAACTTTATATATTTTAGATGAACCAACAACCGGATTACATTTTGACGACACTGCTAAGCTCTTAGGGGTTCTCCATAAACTCGTAGAAATGGGCAACTCTATTATTGTTATTGAGCACAATATGGATATTATAAAAAATGCCGATTGGATTATTGATATGGGTCCGGAAGGCGGAAACAAAGGCGGGCAAATTGTCGCCGAGGGCGCGCCGAAAGATATTATGAAAGTTAAAGCCAGTCATACTGGACAATTTTTGAAAAAAGAAGTATAAAAAAACCATTAATAATTCAACTGGCATTCTAAAACAGCTGGCGCATGCGCCAGCTGTTCTCTTTTATTTATTCTTTTGTGTCTCTATCAATCATTCCAATATTCCTGAGGATATTGGAATGATATTTCTTTTGTTCAAATTTAAAAAGTAAAGTAAACTATAGAATATGAAATCCCTCACCATTAAAGCATATATTTTTATTAAATTAATCAAATATATATAAGAGGCGAAGAATAAATATTAAAATAAATTAAAGCAATTAAATCTATTTATTAAGAAAATTCTTGTTAAATGTTTTAATGCTTTAAGGGTGAGGGATGAAACGCATTGCGATAAAAATTATTCCCAACGCTAAAAAGGAAGAAATAATCAAAGAAGGGGAGAATCATTATAAAATTAAAGTTCGCGCACAGGCGGTGGAAGGCAGGGCCAATGAAGCGATGATAAAATTATTAGCGGAATATTTTGATGTTTCCAAAAGTCAGATTAAAATAGTGCGAGGAGAATTTGCAAGAAATAAAATTGTGGAAATAGAATTATAATACCAATATACGAATGAAACAAATCCGCCGCGGCGGATTAGTATTATTCGTATAATTCACATATATTAGCATACTTAAGTATCTCATTAATTAAATGGAAGAAATTACCCTGACAACTCAAGATGATGTGCGTTTATACGCCGATTATTACAAAAGCTCAACTTTAAATGCTCCCGCTGTTTTGCTCTTGCATATGATGCCTGAGACTAAAGAATCATGGAGAGAATTTGCTAAAAAATTGCGAGAGGTCGGCTTTCAAGTTTTAGCAATAGATTTTCGCGGACACGGAAAATCAGTATTTAAAAATAATCATTTAATGAATTATAAAAATTTCACGGATACACAGCACCAGCAAAAAATTCACGATATTGAAATAGCCGTGAAATTCTTAATAGACGAAAAAGGTCCATCTTCAATATTCCTGGTGGGCGCATCCATCGGAGCCAATCTGGCGATCCAATATATGGCAAATCATACAAGGATAATAGCCGGAGCGATCTTGTCTCCGGGGCTTGATTATAGAGGCGTAAAACCAGAATTATTCATAAAAAATTTAGACGAAGATCAAGCAATATATCTTGCCGCCAGTGAAGATGATAAATATTCTGCAGATAGCGCAAAAGAACTTTATAATCTTGCAAAAACCGCCAAAAAGCTTAAACTATTAAGAAATGCCGGTCATGGAACGGACATGTTTAATGCTAATCCAGATTTAATGGATGAAATAATTGACTGGCTGAGAAATATCCATAAACACAATAAATAAAACAATGAATCATGAAGCAAGAATAATGAATTATGAATTTTATTATTCCATAATTCTTAATTCGTAATTCATAATTCTTTTTAACAATGTTCTGTCATTACAATCACGAGCACAGAGAAAATACTCCTGACTCAAGCGAGCAAATAAAACATTGCCAATATTGCAAAGGAAGATCCATATTCCACGGACTGGTAAAATTATTTTTAATTGTGCTTATTATTTTCTTTTCCCTCTGGAGCGTTGAATCCATCGTAAGTAGCAAATTGAAATCTCGGGAAATGAAAAATATAAAAGCGGAGAAAACCTTGTCGGTGAGCGCCGAGGGGAAAGTCGTCGCTACGCCGGATTTATCAACTATTAATTTTTCCGTAATGACCGAAGCAAAAACCGCCAAAGAAGCTCAAACCCAAAATACCAACAAAATGAATGGTGTGATTGAATACTTGAAAACTATCGGCATTGATAAAAAAGATATCAAAACCACATCATACTACCTATCGCCAAAATACAATTATCCCGACGGCAGAAGCGTTCTGGTAGGCTATATTTTAACAAATTCTATAAACATAAAAGTCAGAGATTTTAATATCTTGGGAGATTTAATAGCAAAATCAGTTGATCTTGGAATCAATCAAATTGGCGATGTGCAATTTTCCATTGAAAACCCCGACATACTAAAAGCCGAGGCAGGGGGACTAGCGATAAAGAATGCCGGGGAAAAGGCTAAAACTCTTGCGATGCAAGCTGGAGTCAGACTGGGAAAAATAATCACTTTTTCTGAATCTGAAAGCTCGCCAATCTATCCTTACTATATGAAATCCGCTGAAATGGGTATGGGAGGAGGCGGAGTCGCGCCACAACTAGAACAAGGATCACAAGAAATAAAAGTAACAGCAAACATTATTTTTGAAATTGAATAAGCGAAATTAACCTCATTACTAAATTATAAAAAAGGCTCAATTACTTGAGCTTTTTTTATTTAAAAATTTAAACATCATATTATACGGATAGCCGAATATAATCTTGCAAAAATCAATCTTTTATATTAAAGTATTTTCGCGGGGTAGAGCAATGGTAGCTCGCAGGTCTCATAAGCCTGAGGTTGTGGGTTCAAGTCCCGCCCCCGCAACATTAAAATTAGCTCGTTAGTTTATTGGCTCGCCAGCTCATTAGAATCCAAACTAAAAAAGCTAACAAGCTAAACCGCTAACGAGCTATTTGATTAGGCAGGATGGCTCAATGATAGAACAGGGGACTTTCACCCGCCCATCTTTTTATACGGCTTATACGGCAGCGTAGCTCAGCGGTAGAGCAGCGGACTCATAAGCCGTTGGTCGTGGGTTCAATTCCCACCGCTGTCACAAATAGGCTTAATAGTTCATAAGCTGAAAAGCTGATAAGTTTATTGGCGGGTATTTTCAATTTTAAAAATTTCACTTACAATAAATCGGCTAATTAGCTAAACCGTGTTAACGAGCTATTTGGCTAATTTTATGCGGCCGTGGTCTAGCCTGGTCTATGACGCCTCCCTGTCACGGAGGAGCTCGTGGGTTCAAATCCCATCGGCCGCGCAAATTCGTAAAACGAATAATTTAAAAGATGGGATTTGAGGGTATTGTAATTAAAGCTTTTTCTGTTTCCGGAACATTTCATGTCAAATATGAAAAAGAGGGCGTCAGAAAATTTTGCAACCCAGATCATTTTAAGATAATAAAACAATAATATTTTTTGACAAAAAAATATTTATAGAATATACAGAAGGGGGCTTTTAGCCCTCTTTTATTTTTTTAAAAATTCTGATAAAATCAAAATCATGAAATTTTGGGTATGAAACTTGAAGCTTGTCCGCCACGGCGAATTAAGTTTTAAGTTTTATACTTTATGCTTTATGCTTAACGAACGAACATTGATCAAAGATACCCCGAATAAAATTGGTCAAAAAGTCAAACTCTATGGTTGGGTGCATATACGGCGCGACCACGGAAAATTAATTTTTATTGATTTGCGCGATGCCAGCGGAATTATTCAGACCGTATTTATCCCGTCAAACAAAGAAGCGCATGAAATTGCTTCAACTTTGCGTTCCGAGTGGGTTGTGGAATTTGAAGGCCAGATTAACGAACGTCCGGAAAAATTAAAAAATAACGACATTCCAACCGGAGGAGTGGAAATTCTCGTGGAAAAAATTTTCATATTCAATGAGTCAAAAACTCCTCCATTTGAGGTGGCCACTGAATCGGGAGTAGGCGAAGAGACCAGACTAAAATACCGCTATTTGGATTTACGCAGAGAAAAGATGAAAAATAATATTGAAATGCGTCATAAGATGACGAGATTTTTTCGTGATTGGTTCTCCAACGACGGATTTTTAGAAATAGAGACTCCAATACTGACAAAAGGAACGCCCGAGGGCGCGCGCGAATTCATTATTCCCTCAAGATTGTATCAGGGTAAATTCTATGTTCTTCCTCAATCTCCGCAACAATTCAAGCAACTTTTGATGGTAGCGGGCATGGAAAAATATTTCCAAGTAGCGCGATGTTTTCGCGACGAAGATCAAAGAGGAGACAGGCAGCCGGAATTCACTCAAATAGATTTGGAAATGAGTTTTGTTGATGAAGAAGATATTATGAACTTAATAGAAAAATCTGTCGTTGATATGGTCGCAAAGTTATTCCCGGATAAAAAAATCCAAAAAAACCCTTTCCCTAAAATCAACCACCAAGAATCAATGGAAAAATATGGAAATGATAAACCGGACTTAAGAAACGATAAAAATAATCGCGATGAGTTGGCTTTTGCCTGGATTATTGATTTTCCGATGTTTGAATACTCTAAAACCGATAAAAAACTTGGCGCCACTCACCATCCTTTCACGCATCCGAAAGATGAAGATTTGGAGCTGCTGGATAAAAATCCGGAAAAAGTGAAAGCCAAAGCTTACGACTTAGTGCTTAATGGCTATGAAATCGGCGGCGGATCAATCAGGATTCACAAAGCTGATTTGCAAAACAAAATATTCCAAATCCTCGGGCTTTCTGATAAGCAAATTAAAGATAGATTCGGACACATCCTTGAAGCATTTTCCTATGGCACGCCGCCACATGGAGGATTTGCTTTTGGATTTGATAGATTAGTAATGATATTAGCGGGAGAACCCAATATTCGCGAGATTATTGCTTTTCCCAAAACCGGCGACGCCAAAGACTTAATGATGGACGCGCCATCGAAAATTCCAGACGGACAATTAAAGGAATTGGGAATAAAAATAGCTAATAGCTAATAGCCAATATGCAAATCAAACTTCAAAACTTTGAAGGACCGATCGAGCTTTTATACAATCTTATAGATGAACGAAAACTTGATATTAGTCAAATATCTTTAGCTAATGTGACAGATCAATATTTATCCTACATTAAGCATTTTCAGCAAATAGATCCTAAAAATTTGGCGGAGTTTTTAGTTATTGCCGCAAGATTGATATTAATAAAATCTAAAACATTATTGCCGACTCTTGAATTAACGGGCGAGGAATCCGAAGAAATGAATGATTTGCAAAAAAAACTTGAGCTTTATAGGAAATTAAGGGAAGCGACAAAAATTCTTAGAAATTTTTACAGGAAGTCTTCGCCAACATTTTCAAGGGAATTTTTGGCATTTCAACAAACGATATTCCTGCCACCCAAAGATATCACAAAACATTCATTAAAAAATCACCTGCAAAATTTAATTGTTAAAATTCCAAAACCGATATCTTTGCCGGAAAAAACATTAAAAATAGTCATTTCATTTGAAGAAGTTATAAAAAATTTGCATCATCGCATAACAAATGCCATACACAAAACATTTTCCCAGGCGATTGGCTCCACTTCATCAAAAATAGAAATAATTATGCATTTTCTCGCCCTATTGGAACTAGTCAAACAAAAACACGTCATAGCAAATCAAAATGAAATTTTCGGAGAAATATCATTGGCAAAATTTGATTCTGTAAATAAAAACTAATCCACATGGACATAAAATCCCTGATAGAAAATATAATTTTTGTTTCCGGAGAACCTATTTCAATTAAAAAAATGGCGCAAATTTTGGAATTGGACGAAGTAAAAATAATTGAAGGAATAAAAGAATTAAAAAAGGATATGACGAATAGGGGACTAGAAATCGTTGAAAAAGATAATAAAGTTCAGATGACTACATCTCCGGAAGCGGGAAAATACATTGAAAAATTCATCGCCAGTAATTTAAAGGAAGATTTATCGGAGGCTGGATTAGAAACGCTGGCCGCAATATCGTATCTCGGACCAATAACCAAACACGAAATAGAGGAGCTCCGAGGCGTTAATTGCGCTTTCACATTAAGAAATCTTTTAATAAGGGGGCTGGTGGAAAAAACAGAAAATTCCAAAAATAGCAAAATACCTCTATATAAAACCTCCTTTGATTTCTTAAAAAAACTTGGCATAAAACAAGAAAATGATTTGCCAAACTATGAAAAATACAAAAAAGAAGTAGAAATGATTATGGCGCAACATGCAAAGCAACAATCAGAAGAGGAGAAAAACGGCCAATGAAAAAAATCGGATTCACATTAAGTTTGGCGACATTTTTTATTCTGGGATTTATTTTCAAATACTATTCTGATTTTAAATTTCTGGAAAAATGGGAAAACGGGAGAACTAATAAAGCGCAAATTGGATATTTAACCGAAAGAAAACAATCTGTAGCAAGCGATATATCAAATAGCCAAGCTCAAACAATAAATAATCGCTTAAGCGATATAATCAATCAAGCAATCTTAAGCTCGCCACAAAATATTCCCGCGCTCGCAGAACAGAAACCACTGGTAAATATAAATGAAGTCATACACGCGCAAGAAAAAAATGATCTGACTTTAAATAACAATATATATGCCTCATCGTATCAAAATCCAAATTTTCTACCCATAAGAGATTGGTCACAGCCATTTATCGAGATTTCTGCAAAATCCGCCATAATTACGGACCAAAACGCTTCTAAAATACTCTATCAAAAAAATATTTCCGAAAAACTTCCGATTGCCAGTCTAACAAAAATTATGACAACGATTGTCATAACCGAGAATACGAATCTCGAAGAAACGGTAAAAATATCAAAAGAAGCGATTGCAGAGGAGGGCAACGGAGGAAACTTAATCACTGGCGGAGAAATGACAATTTCCGATTTACTGAAGGCGCTCCTAATGGAATCGTCAAATGATGCAGCTTTTGCAATAAAAGAATATATGGAATCAATAAATAAAGATTTAATCAAATTAATGAATGAGAAGGCGCAAATACTCGGCCTTAATGATACACATTTTTCATCCGCCTCCGGTCTTTTAGATAAAAATAATTTCTCTACCACCTATGATATGGCACGTCTTATATCTTATTCTCTCTCCAATAAACAAATCTGGGATATTTTGAATTTAAAAACGGCGGAAATTTCCTATACAAATAAACATTCTTCTTATCGTCTTGCTAATAATAACCAGCTCTTAGAAAAAATGCCGGCAAATTTAATGGGCGGGAAAACGGGATTTACGGAAAAAGCCGGTGGATGTTTTTTATCTGTTTTTAAGATAAACGAAAATCAAAAAATTATTACCGTTGTTTTAGGATCCGATGATAGATTTGGTGAAACAGAAAAATTAATCAATTGGGTTCAAAAAGCATACCGCTTTTAAATAAAATCAAGAATTACGAATCAAAAATCAAGAATAGAAATACTTTTCAAATTTTGTTTCTATGTTTTCTTTATTCTTAATTCTTGCTTCTTAATTCTATTATAATGACAGACATTCTTACAATTTCAAAAATTATAGGAGTTGGCGCTTTATCTTTTTTCATCGCTATTTTGATAACACCGATAGTTTATAAATTATTAATAAAATACCGCCTCGGAAAACAAATTCGCGAAGACGCTAATGCGCCTATTTTCATGCAAATGCACAGAAAAAAAGCCGGCACTCCGACAATGGGAGGAATAATCGTGTGGGGCGCTGTTTTGATTCTTATTATCTTAATTTATGTTTTTTCAATAGTTTTCAACGGTTTTTGGGGTAATTTAAATTTCTTGAGTCGTAGTCAAACATGGCTACCCCTTGGTATCTTGATTATTTCCGCCTTAATCGGCATGGCCGATGATTTAATGGGTATATTCAAGATTGGTTCCAGGGGTGGAGGATTACATATGCGCCATCGCTTAATTTTATATACGCTGGTAGCCGCAATCGGCGCTTGGTGGTTTTATTATAAATTGAATTGGGATTCACTGCATATTCCATTTATCGGAGATTTTAGCATCGGTCTTTGGTATATTCCATTTTTTATATTTATTATAGTAGCAACGGCATTTTCCACAAATGAAACAGATGGCCTGGATGGACTTGTCGGTGGCGTCTTGCTTTTTGCTTTTTCGGCTTTTGCGATTATCAGCTTTACTGAAGGAAAATCAGATTTGGCGGTTTTCAACGCGGCTATTGTCGGAGCATTACTTGCATTCTTATGGTTTAATATAAATCCGGCAAAATTTTTTATGGGCGATACCGGCGCTATGTCCCTTGGAATCACCTTGGGAGTAATGGCAATGCTCACAAATACCGCTCTGTTTTTACCTTTAATTGGATTTGTCCTTGCGATAGAATCAGCAACAGTGATTATTCAAATTGCTTCCAAAAAAATTTTAAAAAGGAAGATTTTTCTTTCTACGCCGATCCATCATCATTTCGAAGCTATCGGTTGGCCTGAGGCCAATATTGTGATGAGATTTTGGATAATATCAGGCATAGCAACCGCTCTGGGATTGATACTATTTTTTGTTGACAGAAGTTTTTAAAAATATATTAATATGTAGGCAAGATTCTGGTACATCTAAAAAATGTGCGCAAAGGGACGGCATGCCGCGCAAAAAAGAAGGGTTTGATGTGAAGGGATTGATTTATGCAATATAAAAATAAAGTATAGTTAGTCGTCCAAAATCCCACCGACAAAGTGTCGGTGGGATTTTTTTATGTTATAATTATTATTAATTTACAGGCTGATTCTGGATTCTAACTTCTATCAACTATGCTTGACATTATTATAAAAAACGGCGCAATTATCGATGGCACCGGCAAAAAAAGTTTCCAAGCAGATATTGGCATAGAAAACGGGCTAATCACTGATATTGGAAACCTTAAAAATGCTTCCGCAAAAAAAATAATTGACGCCGCGAATTTAATGGTTTGCCCCGGCTTTGTTGATATTTTAAATCGTTCCGATGTTTTCGGAACGCTGTTTGAAAATCCCTCGCAAGAAAGCTTGCTGAAACAAGGAGTAACAACCATTATCGGCGGGAACTGTGGAACGTCGCTTGCGCCGATAATATCTCCTGATGCCATCAACGCCATTCAAAAATGGGCGGACATTAAAAACATCGCCATCAACTGGTCCTCAATAGCCGAATTTTTAAATGAGCTCTCTGCTAAAAAATTCGGGGTGAATTTCGGCACCCTCATCGGCCATACAACGTTACGCAGGGGATTGCTGAAGAAAGAAATCAGATTACTGCAAAAAAATGAACTAAATCAAATGAGTTATATCGTCAATCAATCAATGCGTCAGGGAGCTTTTGGAATCTCCGCCGGATTAATTTATTCACACACAAAAATAACTCCAACGGGAGAATTAACGGAATTGGCAAAAACAGTTGCGACAAATGGCGGATTTTTATCTCTCCATGTCAGAAACGAAGGCGAAAATATAATTCCATCAATAAACGAAGCCATCCGCATCAGCCAAGAAGCGCAAATCCCCGTTGAAATCGCTCATTTCAAAATAATCGGCAAAAAAAATTGGCCGCTAATAGACAAAGTTTTATCAATGATAGAAACGGCAAATCGCAGTGGAGCTCAGATAACTTTTGATATTTTTCCATATACTTTCTCTGCCAGTGTTTTATATACAACTTTGCCGGATTGGACAATTAAAGAAGGGAAAGAAAAATTGCTTGAATTACTGAGGGATAGCGACCAAAAATCAATCATCGTCAAAGAAATGCAAGAAAATAAACTTGTTGATTATGGAAAAATAATAATAGCAATGTCAGCGGGGGATAAATCAATAATAGGGCATGACATTCAATACTTATCACAAAACCAGGGATTAAGTCCCGAAGAAACAATATTAAATATCATTATTGAAAGCAGAGGGAGAATGATCGGTTTTATTCCGGATCTTAGTGAAAATAATTTAAAAAAACAAATAGCAAGCAGTTTTTCGCTTGTTGCCAGCAATTCCGCCGGATATAGTTTAGATTACGCAAATAGCGGAGAACTTGCCCATCCCAGATGCTTTGGATCATTCCCTAGGGCCATTAAAAAATACGTTTTGGACGAAAAAATTATTACCATTGAAGAAATGATCGCAAAAATGACATTTCGTCCGGCTCAGAAAATAGGTCTCACGAGGAGAGGGGAGATAAAAATAAAAAACTATGCTGACGTTGTTATTCTTGATCCAGCACAAATCAAAGACAATGCGACCATTGAATTGCCTTATCAATTTTCAAGCGGCATTGATTACGTAATAGTAAATGGACAAATTGCAATAGAGAATGGAAATTACAACGGATTACTAAATGGAAAAACGTTAAAGAAATTTGAATGAATTCTTATCGCTGGATAGAAATAACAACATTTATTTTAATTGTCTTGGGGCTGGCGATACTGGCTTCAAGCGGAGTCGTGCTTTCATATAAAATATACGGCAATAATTATTATTATCTGAAGCACCAGATATTTCCGGGACTATTGTTGGGAATTGCCGGATTCTTTATTGCAAGAAAAATTCCTCATCAAAAATTAAAAAAAATTGCCTTGCCTCTGTTGGTTGTGACCATCGCCCTACTAGTTGCAATTTTTTTTGATCCCGTTGGATTCAGCTTTGGCGGAGCAAGAAGATGGATACAGTTAGGGGGATATTCTTTTCAACCAGCAGAAATACTAAAAATCAGTTTTGTAATATATTTAGCCGCCTGGATGGAGAAACGACAAAATACAATAAGGAACATCTCGCTCGGATTTCTTCCTTTTCTTGTTATGAGCGGGATTATAGCATTTTTACTCTATCTACAGCCGGATTTCGGGACGCTCGGGGTAATATTGATAACAGGACTTTTGATGTTTTTTGTTGCTGGTTCAAAAATAACCCATATCATAACAACGATATTGCTTGGTATAATATTTCTAATAGTTTCCGCAAAAATATCCCCATACCGCTTTAACAGATTCTTGACGTTTTTAAATCCAGAGCAAGATTTGCTCGGCATAGGATACCAAATTAATCAAGCAATAATCGCCATTGGATCAGGAGGGCTGTTTGGACTTGGAATCGGACAAAGCCGCCAAAAATATAATTATTTGCCAGAGCCCATAGGCGACTCAATTTTTGCGATCGCATCCGAAGAGATGGGATTTATTGGAGCCCTGATTATAATTTCATTATTCTTGATTTTTGGCTATTTTGGGTATAAAATTTCAAAAAATGCGCCAACGGAATTTGGAAAATTATTAGGATTTGGACTTACCAGCTGGATAGTCGTACAAGCCCTGATAAATATAACGGCCATTTCCGGATTGATACCTTTAACTGGCGTGCCATTGCCATTCATAAGTTTTGGAGGGACTTCGCTTATAATGGCTTTAATAAGTGTGGGAATCATCTCTAATATCGCGAAGCGATATTAGAGATAGAGAGTTATAGAATTTATAAAGTTTTTAAAGTTATAAAGTTGAAATTTAAAATAAATGTATTTTGCTTTATAACATTATAACTTCATAAACTTTCAACTAATTATGCGTATCGCATTAACCGGCGGAGGGACGGGGGGACACCTTTTCCCGCTCATTGCCGTTGTGAAACAACTAAAAAATATTGCTCTGGAAAGAGGGATTTACGATCTTGATATCCGATTTTACGGTCCCAAGACAAAGGATGAATTTTTATATGCAGCGCTTGCAGAAGAAAATATAAAATTTGAACCCATAATGTCCGGTAAACTGCGTCGATATTTTTCATTTCAAAATCCCATTGACTTAATCAAGCTGATAATCGGTCTTTTTCAGGCGCAATGGAAATTATTCAGATTTATGCCGGACATAATTTTTTCCAAAGGCGGATATGGCAGTCTTCCGATTGTTGTTATCGGCTGGCTATTTAAAATCCCGATCATAATACACGAATCCGATTCTATTCCCGGACTTATAAATAAAATATCTTCAAAATTCGCTAAAAAAATCGCAGTCGCGTTCCCTTCGGCATCAAAATATTTCAATGAATCAAAAATGGCAATCTTGGGCAACCCGACGAGAGAGAATCTAAAAGAAGGATCCATCGACGAAGCAAAAAGAATATTTAGTCTAAAAGGCGACAAGCCGTTGATTTTAATTTTAGGCGGCAGTCAAGGAGCTCGCGCCATTAATGATTTAGTAATGACAACGCTGGAAGATATTCTTTTAAGGTATGAAATTATCCTTGTGTGCGGAGAGAAAAATTACAAAGATTTATATAATGAATCTGAGGCAAGATTGAAATCTGACCAAAAATCTTATTTTCATCTGTTGCCGTTCCTTGGCGAAAATTTAAAACACGCATACGCTGGAGCAAATCTGATAATATCTCGCGCTGGCGCCGGGAGTATTTTTGAAATCGCTTACTTGGCAAAACCAAGCATCTTAATCCCTCTCCCCAACTCCGCTCAAGATCACCAACTGGAAAATGCTTATGAATACAGCAAGTTTGGCGCAACCATCGTCATGGAACAACAAAATATGACACCGCATTTATTCCTAAATAATATTGCTCATATTTTAAATGACAAAACAATTATTATAAAAATGTCCGCAGATGCAGAAAAATTCGCAACACCCCAAGCGGCAAGAAAAATCGCGGAAGAGGTATTTTACTTTGGAGAACTGTAAATTGCGCAACATGAAACATAAAATCCGCCGTGGCGAACTTCATGCTTCATACTTCATACTTCATGACTAATAAATTTATTAAAATGGGGGTTGTGAGAACAAGAATCGCTCCCAGTCCGACGGGATTCTTACATATTGGTACGGCGCGTACCGCGCTTTTTAATTATATTTTCACAAAAAAATATCAAGGCCAATTTGTGCTCCGCATTGAAGACACCGACATTGAAAGATCGGATGAAAAATTCGAAATGGATATTATTGAAGGGTTGAAATGGCTTGGCCTTAATTGGGATGAAGGTCCGGAAATCGGGGGCGACTATGCTCCATACCGTCAAAGCGAGAGAAACTATACTTACGCAAAATATACTCAAAAACTATTGGACGAGAACAAGGCTTATTATTGCTTTTGCTCTCAAGAAGAGCTGGAAGCCCAAAGAGCAGACTTAATATCCGAGGGCCTTGCGCCTATTTATTCCGGCAAATGCCGCAATCTTTCCAAAGAAGAAATCGCTGAAAAATTGAACGGTAACAATAAATATATCATCCGATTTAAAATGCCCGGTAAAAAAATATTTTTTGACGACATGATTAGAGGCAATCTGGAATTTGATACTGAACTCGTTGGCGATTTTGCCATTGCCAAAAATATCGGCATACCTTTATATAATTTTGCTGTAGTTGTTGATGACTTTGAAATGAAAATAACACATATTATAAGAGGGGAGGATCACATCTCCAACACCCCTAAACAAATCGCTCTTTGCGAAGCGCTTGATTTCCCAATTTTACAATATGCTCATCTACCGCTGATACTCGGACATGATAGAAGCAAGATGTCCAAAAGAGACGGCGCAACTTCAATTATTGAATACAAAAAACAGGGATTTTTGCCGGAGGCGATGATAAATTTTATGGCGCTTCTTGGATGGAATCCCGGAACCAATAAAGAGATATTCTCCATAAAAGAACTGGAAAAAGAATTTTCCATGGAACGCATCCAGAAATCAGGAGCGATATTTAATATCCAAAAATTAGAATCAATCAATGCGCACTATATTAAGAAAATGACCCTTGAAAAATTGGCCGATTTATGCGCGCCATACTTTAAAAAAGCGGGTTATAAAACAAACGACGAAAAACTGAAAAAAATAATAAAATTGGAGCAAGAACGGATAAAAAAAATAAGCGATATTCTAGAAATAGCAAAATTCTTTTTTGAACCGTCTGATTATTTGGCAGAAATTTTAATTTGGAAAAAATCCAATAAAGAAAAGGCCCTTGCCACGCTAAAAGATGTTTTAAAAAATTTTGAAAGTGTCGCAGATAATAATTTTAATATTCAAAATTTAAAACCTATTTTAGATATTTTAACAGAGAAACATAACGGAGCAGGAGAGGTGTTCTGGCCGCTCCGCGTCGCACTCTCCAGCCAAGAATCCTCGCCCCCACCGCTTGAAATCGCGGAAATTTTAGACAAAAAAGAAACATTAAAAAGAATTAAAATTGCTATTGATAAATTAATGCAAATATAATAACTTATTAACACGAATAGTTCTTTGAAAATAAAAAATAACGGAGGCGGACATGGCAAATAAGATTAAGGAAATTGTATTAACTGGCGGACCGTGCTCGGGAAAAACCACGGCCCTGGCATTTATTCAAGAATGGCTGTCTAATCACGGCTGGCGAGTTTTTCTGGTTCCGGAAACAGCCACGATGTTTATTACCGGAGGCATTCACGATATTTCAAAAATCGCCGAAAATGATTTTAATAAATATCTGGAGATAGAAAAAAGAATGTTGCTTTATCAGATGCGCCAAAGAGAAGAATTCCTTACGCTTGCTGGATTATTCAAAAACGAAAAATGCGTAATTATATATGACCGAGCCGAGGGAGATATTCCGGCATATCTGCCAAAAACATATTTTGACGTTATGGTGGAAGATATGGGAATTAGCTGGGACAAGATAAAAATCAATTATGACGGAGTAATTCATCTGGTGACAGCCGCCAATGGCGCAGAGGAATTTTATACAACCGCCAATAATAAAGCCAGAAGAGAAAACATCAAAGAAGCTGTAGCCGCGGATATTAAAACGCAAGCGGCCTGGTCCGGAACGCCAAAATTGAGAATAATAGATAACTCTACCGGATTTGAAATAAAATTAAAGCGCGTGCTTCAGGCAATAACAGGATTTCTCGGAATACCCGTGCCGCTAGAGATTGAAAGAAAATTCCTGCTTCGCTGTACGCCTGATTTTTCCAACGAACATCTGAAAGATGCGGAAGAAATACTTCTTGAACAAATGTATCTTGTGTCGCCAAATCCCGGCGAAGAAATCCGTATTAGAAAAAGAAGTGTCAAAAATTCCAACATATACTACCGAACACATAAAATAAAAATGCGTTCCAAGGTCAGACAAGAAAAAGAAGAAAAAATTTCCGCTAAAGAATACCTTGACCTTTCAACTCTCAAGGATCCCGAAACACTTATAATATATAAATCAAGATATTGTTTTATATATAAGAATCAATATTTTGAATTGGATATATTTAAAAATCCGCCGGATTTATGTCTCTTAGAAATAGAGCTTACAGATGAGAATGATAAGGTGGAGATGCCGCCATTTCTTGACGTAATAAAAGAAGTGACGGAAGATGAAGAATACTCCAATAGGGGACTGGCAAAACAGCTTCCTCCTAAAAATCAAAATAAATCCCCGCTAAATTAATTTTCGCGGGGATTTTTGGTATAATAAACAATAGTAATGGAAAAATCATTGATCAAAACATTCGTTAGTTTGATTTGCGCTGTAATATTATTTTCCCCAGCGTATTTCGGCAATGCCTCGCTGATTGACGATCTTAAAAAACAAATCACGCAGAAAGAGCAGGAATTGAAGATATTAGAGGAAAAATCAAAACAATATAAAAATACAGTAACACAATCTCAAAAAGAACAAAAAAATCTTAAAAACAATATAGTTGACCTAAATACTCAAATTGGTTATCTGGCCACTCAAATAGAAATAACCCAAAACCAACTGGACCAAACCATGCTTTTTATAGAAAAATTAAAAGCGGAAATCACAAAACAGGAAGAATCCCTGCAGATTAAAAAAATATATATCTCCTCTGCCATCCAAACGATAAATGAATACGATGAAGCGTCATTGCTTGAATTATTGCTGAAAAATAACACTTTTTCCAATTTTTTAAATCAAACTGAATATATGAAATCCCTGGAAAGCGAAATCCAAAATAATGTCGATGCTCTGCAACTCTTGAAATCCCGGCTTGAAGAAAAACATTTCATACAAAAGAATAAGGAAAAGGATCTGGAAGAATTGAACTCTGACTTATCATCAAAAAAAATAATAACCAATCAGCAGAAAAATAAAAAAGAATCACTATTGCAAGAAACAAAAAACCAAGAAAAAAAATATTCATCATTGCTCAGCGAAATTCAGAAAAAGAGAGACGGGATTCAAAAAGAAATATACGAACTGGAAGAAAAATTAAAATATACGATTGACCCGTCAAAAATACCGGCTCCAAGGAGGGGACTCTTCAATTGGCCAGCTAACGGCACAATATCGCAAAAATGGGGATCAACCAGCGAAACCGGATTCATAAATGATTCTTATAAATTTCACAATGGCGTAGACATCGCCGCTCTTATTGGTACGCCTATTTATGCCCCAGCAGATGGGAAAGTCATTGCAATAGGGGATAATGGTCAATATGCCTATGGCAAATGGATTGCCATAGACCACCAAAACGGCCTAATAACGCTTTATGGGCACCTTTCCTTACAATTAGTATCTTTAGGCGCACCAATCAAAAATGGTCAAAAAATCGGTTATATGGGCTCCACGGGCTTTTCCACGGGATCCCATTTGCACTTTACGGTTTATGCGGAAAACACTTTTCAAACTACAAACCGCTGGTTTGGACTATTACCGCTTGGCGGATCAATCAATCCATTCAATTACTTGCCAAATTAACAATTTGACAATTGACTGTTAACAGTTAATGATAAATAGAGTATAATAAATCAATAATAATTAATAATTCCATCATCAAATGAACCAAAAGGGGTTTATGCAAATCATTGTCATAATTATTTTAATTATAATAATTATAAGTCTTCTGGGTATTAGTTTGAGAGAAATCTACAATAAACTTTCCGGCAATCAAGCCGTAGGAGAGAATTTTTCTTTTATAGGAGATTGGATGGCGAATCTCTATAATAAATATCTATCCGGACCGATAAGCAATCTGATTATCTATTTTAAAAATTATTTAATCGGCATTTTTAAAAATTCCGCTACTCAACAAATTCAATCAATACCACCGATAAAATAAAAAGGGGGTGATACCCGTGAAAGTAACCCTGATAAGGTGTGCTGTTTGCAAGGAGCCTTATAGTTGCGAATATCGGAGATTGAATAATTTCAAACATAAACATAAAGATGAGGGTAGGGCCTGTCGTGACTGCGAATTAGGTAAAACAAAGAACGATTGTAGTAATTTATTTTTATACGATAAAGTCATTTTTAACGGCATCTGTGAAAAATGTCGAATAGAGTATAGGGATAATATGACTTAAACGGGCAGATCAATAATCTGCCCGTTTTTTTGTGTCATTCAGATTATGCGGTGCGATAGCGTTGTATGTGATCCGTATCATATTAACTGATGATATTGTGTCGCTTAATATGCATTGTGCGACGTAGTCAATATAAAAAGAAAGCCGATAGAGGTTTATCCTCTATCGGCTTTTTGTTCTAAAACTTATATCCTTCTTTTTATAGTAAACTCCTCCTCTTTTTCTTATATCTCATAATTTAATATTCTTTTCTAATTTAGATGCACAGATATCTAGGATATCTAACCTATCCTTCATGGACCTTTTAAGCAAATCCGCCACTTTCGAAGCTTTTTTTAAAAAATCTTGAAAATCTTTAACATCTTTCGGAGAATGAAAATTAATAGCTTTATCATTATTATTAAGATCTTTAATGGTATCTGAGATTTCTATCAACTTTTCTCTTGTCTCTCTTAGTTTTACTGCTTCATAATAAATATATTTCCCGTCACCTCTCTCTTCTTTTTTATCTGACATACTCTATCCCTCCCTTTTAAATCTTTTTATAAATAGAGAAAACAATAACCATCCTCATGCGGCAATTTAACAACAAGGTTCCACTGTTTATTAGTGTTTATTCGGTTTTCAAATAACCAACTTTTAATATATAATTATCACGAAACAAGTCAAAAATCAACATATGCGCATATCCTATTCGGCATTGGAAGCATTCAAAAAATGCCCGCAAAAATACAAGTTCAAAGAATTGGACAAAATCAAAGAGCCTCCGTCGCTTAGCGCGGTTTTCGGAGCGGCCGTGCATGGTGCTCTGCAATATTTTCATAGCCAAAAAACTCTCCCCTCCTCCAAGGAACTTATGGATTACTTTTCCATCAACTGGTTGGAACGGAAAGAAAAATTGAAAGAGCGAAATCTTCCTGATTCTGAATTTAATTTTATGGAAAATGAGGCAAAAAACATTTTACTTGATTACCATAATGATAACTCAGAAGAAACTCCGCATATCTTAAGTTTGGAATCAAAATTTGAAGCGTCTCTTAAAAGTAGCGATGATTTTCATATTCTAACGGGCAAGATAGATCGCATTGACCGCCAAGAAGACGGATCTTTTGAAATTGTGGATTATAAAACATCCAAAAAAATGCCCTCGCAAAGCGATATCGACGATGATCTTCAGCTCTCGCTCTATCATCTCGGCTTTTCAGAAAAATGGCCGGAATTCAAAACTCGCCCGATAAAATTATCTCTTTATTTTCTGCGTCATCGCGAAAAAATCAGCACTCAAAAAAATGAAATTCATATTAATGCCACCAAAGAAAAGCTCATAAAATCAATCAAAGAAATCCAGAACAGCAAATTCCATCCCGTCGCCTCGCCTCTTTGCGATTTTTGCGGATATAAAAATATCTGCCCGATGTGGAAACATAAAATAGCAATCAACAATCAGCAATCAGCTGTTAGCCAAAAAGAAATAAAACAAACTATTGCCGAGTTTTTTGAATTGAAAGAAAAAATCAGTCAAAATGAGGAACGGCTGGACGAATTAAAAGCCGCAATAAACGCTTTCTGCGATAACGAAGGTGTTGAACAAGTCTTTGGCGATTTTGGCTCCATAATGCGCCAACTGCAACAAAGATACGAATATGAACCGCATAAAATTAAAGAGATTTTGGAACCGCTCGGAAAATGGGATGAAATAATGGCGGTAGATTCTGCTAAATTAAAAGAACTGCAAAAATCCCTCCCCCCGCATATCCGTAACGCTATCAAAGATTCAAAAATCCCATCATCAGAATTTAAAAAATTAATTTATAAGCCTCGTAATACAATATTTAAAACGTCTGTCGTAACCAATACTGAAATGCTTGATAAAAAAATGGCGATGTTAAGCAATAACACAAATAAAATAAAGCCTCTGATAAATGAATATTGATATACATACGGGGCAAGAAAATAACCAGTGAATTTTATTCACTGGTTATTTTTAATATTTAATAGTAGACCAATCACCGGTCCCATCAGCTGGTCCACATGGTTCATGAAGACTTTTCCAATCTACTTTGCTCGCCTCTCTGAATTGCTCTGACAACCTCCTTGCTTTTTCTAAAGCTTCTTTTATCTCCCTCTTTCCTTTTTTCGATACTATCCATTTCTTAATCTTTTTAGCCAATTTCTTAGTTATTTTTCTTTTGATAGGCTTCATTGGCTCTATCCCTCCTCTTTTGTTGTTAAGTTACTAAAGTATGTTTATCATACGATAACTAAAAAAACAATTGCATTTATTTTATTGCTAAAGCCCGGGACAATTTGCCGCAGGTTTATATCCCCTGCTTTCCGCCTCCTCTTTGCTCGTAAATTCTATTTTATTTTCCGGTTTTATTTGTTTGGCGCCGGGACAAGTTGGTAAATGATAGCTTGTCCCGTTTTTACTCGCAATGTAAATGTATAAGATATTTGCCACTGAGCTTATTTTATTCGTATTATTTGTATTATTCGTATCAATTCGTATATTAGTATCATTATCTGCAAACGCTGACTTGTTTTTATCCACGACTATTGGTGCTTTTTGTGTTTTACTCCCTTGCCAAAGCGCGCCGAGACCAAAACTGATAATTCCTATTAACAAAATCCCCATCGCCAAAACAAGCAAGTTTTCATTGAGTATGACCCAATTTTTAGAGCGATAATAATAAATTTTTAATCTTGACTCATTATCCATATTTGTATATAATAGCATACATTAAATCTTTTATATAAAAACAGAAAATGAAAGTGACGCAATAATTATATATTATGTCATCCGCCAGCGGGCGGATGCTCATTTTTGTAACTATTCGCTTTGCTCATAGACAAAAATGGCACATACTAAATCGGGCGGCTCTACTCAACTAGGCCGCGATTCCGAGTCAAAACGCCTTGGAGTAAAATTATATGACGGTCAAATCGCAAAACCCGGCAATATTATAATAAGACAGCGAGGTTCAAAATATACAGCCGGCACAAATGCCAGAAAAGGAACTGACGACACAATTTATGCCATAAAAGAAGGTATAGTTAAATTTGCAGAGAAAAAAAAGGCATCATTCAACGGAAATAGAAAATCCATCAAGGTAGTTAATATTATCTCTCAGTAATATGGGTCTTTATGAAAATGAAAGAGAAAAATCTACATTAACTCCTCGGATCAAAAGCGTAAAAGAATATTTTCTTGCTTTTATCGCTCTACATCAACAAAAATACTCCTGATAATCGGGAGTATTTTTGTTGATTATTTTATTTATTTTTCCGATTCGGAAAAATACTTAATCGTGGCTTCTATGCCATGGCCGAAATCTAATCTTACATTATGAGACCCAAGAGTCTTAATACTGTCTTTTAAGTCTATCCGCGACTTATCAATGTCAAAACCCGCTTTCTTCACGGCTGATATTATTTTCGTCACAGTCACAGAACCAAAAGATTTGCCGTCCTCTCCTATTTTTAACGGCACCCTCACCTCAATGCCATTGATTTTATCAGCTTGATCTTTTATTATTGCTAATTCTTTTTGTATTTTATTTTCCGCTTCTTTTTTCTTTACTTCTATTTGCCCCAACAACTTGCTAGTAGCAAGACCAGCCAACCCCTTTGGAAACAAAAAATTCTTGGCATAACCATCGGATACGTCTTTAATGTCTCCTAATTTACCTAATTTTTCTACATCTTTTAATAATACGATTTTCATTATTTAAAGAATTATGAATTGCGAATTAAGAATTAAGAAGATTTTTATTTTAATAAATTTCATATTGTCTCCTTAATTCATAATTCTTGATTCTTAATTCATATTTTTAACTATTTCCATCGCTTTGTCCAATTGCGGGTCTCTTTTTTCATCAAAATCCTCATCTGTCATCTCAATCTCAATATCCGGTTTTAACCCGCCCTCTGATATTGAATATCCGCCAGGAGTTAGCCATTTGGCAATTGTGACCTTCAAAGACGCCCCCAAATCAAGATCTTTTAATTCTTGCACTGATCCCTTACCAAAAGTTTTCTGGCCTATCAATTGAACGCCCCTCACATCTCTCAATGCTCCCGCCAAAATTTCCGATGCCGATGCCGAACCTTCATTTATTAGAACAACCATTGGAAAATCCTTTAAAACCCCCGGTCCATAACTCTTATATTCATCTCTTTTCCCATTGCCAAAATCCTCAATAACAACAGTTTCTCCAATAGGCAAGAATATAGACGCTATATCAATGGACACATCAAGATATCCGCCGGGATTATTTCTTAAATCAAGAATCATCCCTTTAGCCCCGTCATTCAAGGCGTTTCTTAAAGCATTTTTTAATTCCAAAGAAGAATTCGCCGTAAAATGATAAAGCGCCACATAAGCCACACTGCCCTTCATTTCAAATTCTACAATTGGAATTTTTATGGTACCTCGAATAATTCTTATTTCCCTGGCTTTTTCAAAACCATCGCGCGTGATAGTCAAAATAACTTCTGTTCCCTTGGGGCCGCGAATCAGACTGACAGCTTCTTCAACGGACATATCAATAGTGATAACATCTCCAATTTTCAAAATTTTATCCCCTGCCCGCAAACCTGCTTTTTCTGCTGGTGTATCTTTAAGCGGCGAAATCACAGTAATAATATTTTTTCTTAATCCGATTTCCGCGCCAATGCCCTCAAAACTTCCAGATACATCGTCTTTGAATTTTTTAGCCTCTTTAGGATCCAAAAACACGGTATAGGGATCGCCAAGAGATTTAACCATTCCGGAAATGGCCCCATAAACCATATCTTCCCTATTGATTCTATTTTTATCAACATAGGAATCCTCCACATCCTTCCACACATCCCAGAAAAGACTGAAATCAACTTCTTTTGGTTTACTCAATTCCTTATTGGAAACGCTGAATATTTTTTCAACGGAAGGAATTTTTTTCCATCCCACCCAAACACCAATTCCGAATGACAAGGACAGTAAAAAAACCGCAAAAATTAATACGGAAATAATTTTTATTATTTTTTTAGATTTATCGCTTTGCATAATTTATTCAATTAAAAATATTCTTTGAAATTTCCCTAATTTCCCCAAAATTACCGCTAGCCGGCAAAAGCACATAAGCGCCGTCTATATAGGTTTGTATTAATGTTCCGTCCTCAGTGCTGAAAACCTTGTATTTTATATCATTATCTTCAATTTCCTGCATCAACCGAGAGTATTTTATAATATCAAAAATTGTAATATCTGTCTTCACTCTATTTTTTAATATCTCCAGCATTGAATTTATTTTAAAAGGGTTAGTCAAAAATCCAAGCTGTGTGGCTTTGTCTTTTATAGCCATTAACACCTGTTGCTGTCTCCGCGCCCTGTCAAAATCATTACTTGAAAATCGCGAACGCGTATAATATAAAGCAGTTTCTCCATCCAAATGCTGCTGCCCGGCCGGTATATAAAAATTCGTCCCCCATTGTTTATTTTCGGAAAATTCTTTCTCTAAATAGATGTCAACCCCTCCAAACTCATCCATAATCTCCTTAAATGCCTCAAAATCAACGGAGATAACATGGTCAATAAAAAGACCAGCCACATATTCCACCGCTCTTTTTGACAGCTCAAGTCCGCCGCCACCGGGCAATTTTTCTTCACCGATCAAATAAGCGGCATTTATTTTTTCTTTCTTTTGAGTGGAGGGAATTCTTAAATATATATCTCTGGGGAGGGATATCAGAGCCGCTTGTTTTTTCTTTGAGTCAACACTCGCTACTATAATAGTGTCTGTCAGCAACCCGCCATGCTCAGAATCCCCCTCTCCCCTAACTCCCAAAATTAAAAAATTGGTGCGATCATTATTTTTATAAAGATCTACTTTCTCGTCAATCGGGAAAATTGCCGCCAAATCGTCTTTACCAATATTTTTATTGATAACGGAGAAAAAATTATTTGCTTTAGTAAAAAAAACCATTCCCAAAAATATAAAAGCGGCAAAAAAAATAAAAAATGCCCGCCTCAGCGGATGTTTTTTTATTTTCTGCCATATATTCCCGTTCGAATTAATGGTATTTTCACTTCGAAATTGTGACTTTAACCAATCCATAATTTTATAAATCATAATTCATTTTTACTTAAAAGTCTACCTTAATCTTTTATCCCAGCAGCTTCTTCTAATTTCAGGGAAAATAATTTTGACACTCCGTCATCTCCCATGGTTATACCATACAAAATATCCGCCTGCTTCATCGTTTCACGATTATGGGTGATAACAACAAATTGCGTCTTGGCGCGGAGCTCCTCAAGAATTCTGCCAAACCTCAAAGCATTTGATTCATCAAGCGGCGCGTCTATTTCATCAAGCATTAAAAATGGCGGAGGAGAGCATGATACCAGAGCAAAAATAAGCGCGATGGAAGTCAATGCTCTTTCGCCTCCAGAAAGCATGTGAATATCTTTGACTTTTTTTCGCGGCATATCCACCTTAATATCAATGCCACCCGACTCTCCCCCTTCTTCATTGTCATAATTTTCCTCCAGCTCATCATCTTTTACGCTTTTCTTCTTTTCTTCACTAATTTTCACAAGATGCGCCTTACCGCCATCGAAAAGCATATTAAAATATCGATTAAATTCATTGTTTATTTTTATAAAAGACTCATTGAATATCGTTTCAATTTTCCCCTCTAAATCCGCCACAACATCATTCAAAGAAACTATTGCTTTATTCAAATCCTCTGTCTCTCGGCTCAAAAAATCATATCGCTTTTGTGTTTCTTCAAATTCTTTTTGGATTTCCGGATCTATATTATCCGTCATTTCAAGCCGCATTCTTACCCTTTCTATTTCATTTTTCAGGGCATCCAATTCGTGGCTTTGCGGCAGCGCGGTAGATTCAATAACAATATCGCAAGAATTTTCAATTAATTTTACTTCTTGTTTTACAAGCTCTATATCTGCCAAAATTCTATCAAAACGAAAATTAAAATTCTGCGACTGTTCTTTCAATTTCCCGTGATGCGATTCCCTCTCGTACAATTCCTTTTTCGCGGCATACAATTTATCCTTTTGAGACCTGTGAGAATTATTTAATTCTTTAATTCTTTCGCGCACCGATTTTATTTGATTCTCTAAATCATTCAAAAGGTCTGTCAATTTTTCTTTTTCTATAAATAACGGCTCTTGAATAATTTCTTCTGGCTTTTCCTTACCGGAAATATCCCCCCATTTTTTAATTTTGCCGCTTTTTATTTCTTCCAAAACCTTATCAAAATCCGCTAAAACCGATTTTAATTTTTCCCTCATTTCTTCAATTGATGCCGCTAGAATAGCTTCGCCCACTCTCTGATTAATGCCTTTTAAAATATTATTTAAATAAGACAAATCAACGGCCTCATAAATATTTTCTGGCGATTTTTGCCTATAAGCCAATATGCCTTCAATTTTTCCGAGCTCTCTTTCTAGGGAGCTTTTCTTTGCGATAATCTCTTCCAGCTCTTTTTCAAGGATAGATTCTTGATCAAAAAATGATTCCAATTGCTCTTCATCTTTATTTATTATATCTTTAAGCGCCGACATGGTTCCACTTTCTTCGGCAATAATCCTATCAACATCTTCTTTTGATTTCAAAATAATATCTTTCTCTTTTGCAAGCACCGCCAACTTAGCTTGAAAATATTTTTGCTCATTTTCCCGCAAATTTTTTTCCAAGATTTCTTTTTGCTGTATTTTTTCGGATTGTCTTTTCAAAAATTTCAAATGAGGGCCTATCTCAGTAATCAAGCTACCCGCTTGAATTAAATTATTTTTTGTCAGTTCCAATTTATTTTTTGCTTCATTTTTTTTCAACTGAAATTCTTTAAGGCCCAGTGCATCTTCAAAAATTTCCCGACGCTGACTCGGTGAAGCGCTTAAAATAAAATCTCCCATTCCTTGATTGATGATGGTATAGCCGCGAAGACCGAGCTTGGCTTTAGCGATGAGCTCCAGAATATCTTTCAAACGGCAGGAAGCGTCATTGATGAAATATTCACTCTCGCCATTGCGAAAAACCTTTCTTGTGATACTTATTTCCCCAAAATCCATCGGGAAAACACGGTCAGAATTGTCAAAAAACAGAGAAACCTGCGCTTTGCCAGAAGCGCTTTTTTGCGACGAACCGTTATAAATCAAATCCTCGCTTTTTTTGGAACGGAGCGCTTTCATTCCCTGCTCGCCCATCACCCAACGCACCGCATCGGCAATATTGGACTTGCCCGAGCCATTGGGACCAACAACAGCGCTAACTCCATTTTTAAATTCTAACGTAGATTTACTGGCAAAAGATTTAAAACCTGATATTTCTAGACGCTTTAAATACATGCCACAATTTCCAAAATTTTGAAGCGCAACGCGCAAAATTTTGTTGAAATTTTGAGCACCCCGCTTAAATTCTATAGATAAACTTTATTTATATTTAACTTTAGTGAGCCGCAGGCGATACCGCGAGATAAACTCCATGCAATGAATAAACTTGTTTGGAATTTGAGCTGGGGTATCCGGAAAAACGCATACAAAACTAAAACAATACTACCCCATTCTATCAAATTTTGAAAATAAAAAAACCCTCAGCGATTTTCTGCTGAGGGCGCTTGGCATGTCGGATTACGAATTCCGACAACTCCCGAGGAGGCTCCTCTTTATTACCCAACTTTAGAAGTTGGGTAATAAGGGCGTTTTCCAGACTGAGTAGTCGCATATATTATCTATAGATAATATATGCGACTCTGCCCCAGGATCGTTTTTAAACTAATGCCAAGCAAATTTAGTCAAATTTAGTATAACACAATTTTATTTTAGGCGAAATTTCTACCATCCCATTTTTTTTAGCGCATCCTCTGCCGCTGCTTGTTGAGCATCTTGTTTGGATTCACCCTCGCCAACACCAGACATATTGCCATTCAAAAAAACTCCAATCTTAAACTGCTTAGCATGATCCGGACCCCATTCTTCAAGTACTTCGTAAGTTGGTGTTACGCCCTCAATTTCCTGCGCTTTCTCTTGAAAATAACTCTTGGCGTCCCTATACGCTTTTTGTTTAATAATAACCGGCAATTCCACGATTATATTGCCTTCTATGAAATTCTTCGTCGCTTCATACTCTTGATCAAGATAAATAGCGCCAATTACCGCTTCAATCGCGTTGGCCAAAATAATCTGACGCGCCTTGCCGGTATCTCTGGCTTCTCCGCGCGATAAAAGCAAAAAATCATTTATACCTAAATTCGCGGCAATGCCCGATAAAATTTTAGCATTCACCAAAGCCGCCCTCCAGCTCGTGAGTTCGCCTTCGGGATTGGGATAATTTTTATAGAGATACTCTGTGACAACAAGCTCAAGCACTGCGTCACCCAAAAATTCTAATCGCTCATTATGATCTAAATGAAATTTTGGATTTTCATTAATATAAGAACGGTGTGTCAGCGACTGCAATAACAAATCTTTATTTTTGAAACTTGTTCCAAGCTTTTGTTCTAATTGAGATAAATCCACTGAATCGGAGGTTGGAGGTTGGAGGTTGGAGGTTAAAAACTCAACTTAGACTTTCTAAACTCCAAACTCTAAACTCCAAACTCTATTTTATTTATCATCTTTCCCTGGCTCGCCTATCTCTTTATAAATCGCGCCCAAAACTCCATTGATAAATTTCCCCGAGGATTCTCCTCCAAAATTCTTAGCAAGTTCGATCGCTTCATTTATCGCTACTTTTGGGGGAACTTCCTCGCGATTGCCAAAAAGCAATTCATATATGCCAATGCGCAAAACATTTCGATCAGCAAGAGTAATCTGCTCAAGAGGCCATTCTGGAGCGTATTTCACGATCCAGCCATCAATATCTTCCAATTTACCAATTATACCATTGATGAGATTCCAAATAAAATCAGCATCCGATATCCCTGGACCGAATTCTCCGATATTGCGCTCTACGATTTTTTTGAGACGATCCTGATCTTCTTTTCCCCAAAAATCCCATTCATAAAGCGACTGCATCACAATACTTCTTGAAAGGTGCCTATTAGCCACAACATTGGAGCTTGAAACTTAAAGCTTGAAACCATTTTAAGTTTCAAGTTTTAAGTTTCAAGTTTTTATTTCTTCTTCTCTTTTTTGACTTTCACGACTAAAACATTTCTGCCGTTATAATTGCCGCAATTTCTGCATGCTGTATGCCCCAAAATCGGAGCTTTGCATTTTAAGCAAACTGATATATTGGTTTGTTTTAATGCATGATGAGCGCGTCTTCTGTCGCGCCTGGAACTTGAGTGATGATGTGTGGGTAAACCCATTTTGGAAAGTTTCTAATTTCTAATTTCTAATTTCTAAAAAATCCAGAAACTACAAATCAAAAACTGAAAAAATAAATCTAAATATACACTTTAAAACTTTTAAGAGTATATAAGAAAACTCATAGAAAATCAAGGGTACTATAAGAAAATGAGCGGCTCATTTTATGAACCGCTCATTTTTATTATTTCTTATTATTCTTATTAATTGGCTTTAACAGTAAGCCATCAGCGCTTCTTTTTTGATATCTTCCTCCTATAAGTACATCCGTAGCTTTGGGGAGAAAACAAATAATAGGATCATCATATCCTCTTTTTTTCGCCATATTCAAAACCTTGACGGGGTCATTGCCAAAAGCAATGACTGGCCCCCCTGTTTTGCCTATAGCAACCCACTTTCTTTCCATCCTCTTGCTGATTCTCCCGCCTATAAGTTTAGTAAGTTTAGTACTTTTAGGCATAACACGCCTCCTGATTTTTTCAAATATCTTTCTATCTGATTTTTATGCTATCTTATGAAACAAAAAAAATCAAGCCCGCATAGGGCTACTTCGCGATTCTACGGGGTCAACCTCGGATTACCCCTTTTATCTTTCCATGGCCAATCTTGGCGGACGAGAATATCTTTCTTGCGTTCCGGTTCGGCCATTACTTCTTCCACGGCCAATTCCATCCGCATGCTTTGAGAACCTTTTATTAATACTAAATCGCCTTCAAATATGATTTCTCGCAACGCCTTGCCAGCATCAACGGAATTATTGAATTCCAAAATATTTTCTTTTTTAAACCCCCGCTCCAATGCTCCAAGGACAGTAAATTTTCCCTTTTCACCGACAACAAAAATATATTCTGCGGATTTTGCCGCTTCTCTGCCGACTTCTTTGTGAGCCTCGTCGCTATATTTGCCAAGCTCTTTCATATCTCCAAGCACGGCAATCTTTCTGGTTGCGGGCAAATCCCTCAAAAATTCAAGCGCAGCACTGATTGAAAGCGGAGATGCATTATAAGTGTCGTCAATAATGAATGCTTCTTTTTTGGCTTTAATTAAATTCAAACGACCCTTCGGGGATTTATAATCTTCAAGAGCTTTTGCAATCTCCACCAGATTCATTCCCAAAACATATCCGGCGACTATTGCCGCAAGCGCGGCATAAACAAAAGGTTTGCCATATATATTTTTAATTTTTACAGGAATAACTTTTCCTTCAAAATCCAACTTAAATACTATGCCACAAAACTCCCCGTTATCACAAAGATTATTTTGCGCTTCAAAAGCCCTAATCATCGCGCCTTCTCCAAAACCATAAGTAAATACGTGGGCTCTGGTTTTTTTCTCCATTTCCAGAACTATTTTATCATCAAAATTCAAGATTGCGACTCCGCTGTTATCCAGTGCTTTAATTAAAAAAGACTTTTCCTCTGCAACGGCTTTGGGTCCGGGATAATATTCAATATGCACTGGCAATTCTCCGATAGCAGTAATAACACTTATATCCGGTTTTATAAAACTCATCAAATATTTCAAATCTCCAGGTTTGTCTGCGGCCATTTCAAGAATTAAAATTTCCGGAGCGCTTCTGGAAAAATACGCGATAATGCAAGCCCTCACCAATGTCAACGGCCAGAATAAATTACTTATTGGCGCAAAAATACCCAAAACACTAAGCGGCACTCCTATTTCAGTATTATAATTTTTTTCCGATCTTCTAACCTTGAACTTTTCTTTAAGTACGGTAAAAATTGCCTCTTTCGCGCTTGTTTTTCCGTTGGATCCCGTAATAGCAATAATTTTTGGCTTATATCTTTTTAAATATCGCTTTGTCAAAAATTTTAATATTTTTTCTATAATATGTTTCATTTTAAATTAGTTTTATAATTTATAGTTTGCAATTAATAATTAACTGATGCTCATAATATATTTTGGTTATTAACTATAAACTACAAACTGCCAACTAGAAACTAGCTCTGTTATCCGGTGGAATTTCATAATAACTCACCAAATAATTCATTAATTCTCCAAAAAACGAAGATAAGGTATTAGAAGCAAAACGATTTCCTTTGGGCTTTTCCAATTTAATCAAAACCGCAAAACGAGCGTCAAATGCTGGAGCAAAACCGACAAAAGAATGAATAAATTCGTCCGAATATCCGCCTTTCCCATCCGGAATTTGCGCCGTGCCGGTCTTGCCAGCCACCATATAACCCTCAACTCCAGCGCGCTTATCAAAACCGTTTTTTACCACATCAGTCATAATTGAAGCAATTTTCGCTGCAGTATTTGAAGAAATCACCTGCCTAATTTCTTGTGGCTGAGTTTTTATGGTTTTTCCATCCGGCAATTTAAATTCGTCTACCACAAACGGTTTCATTATTTTTCCTTGATTTGCCAATGCGCCAATTGCGACAATCAATTGTACGGGAGTTATCGCAATGCCCTGACCAAATGAAGCGGTGGCATAATTTATATCGCGATTAGTGTTTAAATTCAAGATATTACCCGTCACCTCTCCCGGAAGATCAATGCCGGTTTTTTCCGAAAATCCGAATTTTTCAAAATAATTTTTAAATACTGGCTTGGGAATTTTTTTTTGAACAAAAACTACTCCCGTATTTAAAGACAATTCCAAAACCTCTCTCATTGTTTTTTCTCCATGCGCCAAATTGTCAAAATTCATTATTTTATAACCACCAATTTTTACAAATCCTTCATCAATATATTTCGTATCCGGAGACACAACCCCAATATCAAGACCTGTCGCCATTGTAATGGTTTTTATGACTGAACCGGGCTCAAAAATATTTTGAACGGCTGGATTTAAAAAAATATTTATATCCTTAACCTTTGAATACTCGTTGAGATCAAAAGAGGGCCAATTCGCCATTGCTTTTATCGCTCCCGTCTTGGGATCTGAAATTATTACCGATCCTCTTTCGGCCTGCCATTTTTCTGCCGCATTTTTTAAAATTTCTTCTGCCTTAAATTGAACATTAGGATCTAGCGTCAATATCAAATCAGTCCCATCTATCATAGGCTCATAATCCCTTTCACCGGTAAATATAATCGCGTCTCCGATACCTTTTTCAGCAATAAGCCTCCCCTTTTTCCCCGCCAATTCCTCGTCATAAAATTTTTCTAGCCCGTATTGACCGATAAATTCATTATCCGGCGCATTCACAAAGCCAACTAAATTAGAGGCCGCATCTTCATAGGGATAAAACCTGCTTTCTTTTGTTGATAAATAAACTCCAGTAATTGTTTCATTTTTTATCACCGCCAATTCCTCATCGGATATCTTGGATTTTATTGGCTCATAGGGATCGTCTTTTTTGCTTATTCTATTTAAAATAATTTCTTTATCTACGTTTAAAATTTGCGATAGTTTTTCAGCCGTATTCTCTTTGTCTGTTATTTCGTTTGGAATAACATAAACCGCCCCATAGTCTTTATTTATTGCCAGAGGATAAACATCTCCGAACCTATCTTTCATAAAAATCGACCCTCGTCTTGGGTTAAGGGTTCTGGAGAATTCATGCTGGTTTTTTGCTTTAATGGAATAAAATTTATAATCAATAATTTGCAAAGAAAAAAGGCGGAAAATTATTCCCGCTGAAATTGCGCATATAAATAAAAAAGCAATGCCAATTCTCCAATTTTTCAATTTCCTGTCTTTTCTCATTATTCATCCAATTTACATTGAATTATAAATATAGGTTCTTGCGGCAGAGATTGCGGGATTATATTAAATCGTTCCGCTCATACATAGGTGTATAAAAGACTAATATCTTAGACTATTTCCCTCACCAAGCGCAAACTCTCCATCTGACACATAAATATAACTGATTTTTTTGGATTCCACCATATTTAACTCTTGGGTTTTTGCTTGTAGATTATTCGCTGTTTTCATTTTTTCAACATCCATCCGCAATTGAGCCACTTCCTTGAGAATCTTCGCATTATCTTTCTCACTTTTTTTAATATCATACCCCAACACAGCCAATTGATTTATCTGATAAACATAAAACCCGCCTAAAATAAAAATTAGCGCTAAAATGCCTATTATCTTATTTTTAATATAATCGCCCAAAATTAAAGAAAATTTGTTTCTTTTGTTGGTGGAACGATCTATATCCATTCTTGTCATAAAAATATATGGACTCATGGGAGTTAGCTGTTAGCCAAGCATTGAAAAATATTTTTTAAATTTTCATGGCTACTCGCAATTTTGCGCTTCGGCTACGAGGATTATTTTTTATTTCTTCCTCGCCGGCAATAATCGGTTTTTTAGTTATTATTTTTAAAAATCCCTCTCTTGATTTATCTCTAAAAAAATTCTTCACAATTCTATCCTCAAGTGAATGAAATGAAATTATCGCTACTTTTCCATTCTGATTTAAAACCTCAACAATCTGCGGCAAAACATTCTCCAAATTTTCCAATTCCCTATTCACCGCTATTCTTAATGCTTGAAAGGTTCTTGTTGCGCAGTTTATTTTTCCTGCCTGCCGGTAGGCACGGCCTTTTCTATAAAATGCCGGTACCGCTTTCTCTATTACCATTACCAAGTCAAACGTTGTTAAAATTCTTTTCTTTTTTCTTTCTTCTGTTATTTTTTTGGCAATTTGTCTTGAAAATCTTTCTTCACCATATTTATACAAAATATCAGCTAATTCTTGTTCGTTATAACTATTGACAATTTCCGCCGCTGCCCTGCCATCTTTTATGTTATAACGCATATCCAGTGGCTCATCTTTCTGGAATGAAAATCCCCTCCCCGATCCCTCCAAATGCGACGAACTAAATCCTAAATCTAAAACGACTCCATCGATTTTCTCAACTTTTAATTCATTTAAAATATTTTTTAAATTCGCATAACTATCATTTGCAACTATCACATTATTCTTGAAGCTTAAAACTTGAAACTTTAGCTCGAGCTCGCGAGCAAGCTCGCTGTCCCATTCAATCGCTATCACTTTTCCGTCTAGCGCCACCTTCTCCGCTATTGCCATCGTATGCCCCCCTCCGTTTGCTGTACCGTCTACGAACACTTGCCCAGGCCGAGGATTTAGATATTCAATTACTTCTTTTAATAATACAGACTTATGTGCCATTGTTGTCTAAATTTATAAGCTCACTACGTATAGCGAAATAAATTTAGCTACAACAATGAGCACCCTGTTAAATACCCTGTTAAATAAAATTTGGACTTGTCCCTCAAATTTTAACTTTGATTCACCGCGGCGAATCAAAGTTATTTAACAGGGTAATTTGTATTTCACAAAAATTATTTAACAGGGTAAGGTTTTGTAAATAAAATTTCATCGCCCAGCTTGAAATTTTAGACAAAGCCCTTAAAATGCTCCCAAATCTCCCAATCTTTCCGCCAATTTATCCGTATCTTTTTCCACCGCTTCTTTATACTTCTGCCATTTCTTCTTGTCCCAGATTTCCAATCTATTAAAAACTCCGACTATAATCGCCTCTTTCTCTATTCCTGCATAATTTTTCAAATAATCAGGTATCAATACTCTTCCGAGTGAATCCATCTCCACCTCCTGCGCTCCAGCAAGCATCATACGCACAAAACTTCTATTATTTTCCTGCCCCATTGGCAACTGCGCCAATTTTTGCGCAAGCTCCTCCCATTCTTTTTGCGGATAAACAAACAAACAACTATCCAGTCCTCTAGTAATAACCGCTTTTTGTCCAATCTCCGCCCTTAATTTGGCTGGCACGGCCAATCTCTTTTTCGGATCTAAATTATGCTGATATTCACCTATTAACATTGCTATATTTTATTAATTATCCACTCTTACCCACTGCTTACCATTTTAACCTACCATCAACACACTGTCAAAACACAGTTATCCACACCTGGTGGCAAGATGTCGCTGTCGCGTCGGCGCAAGAACAATAAAAAAACCGCCTCGGGTTTTACCTGAGGCGGAATTGTTATAATATTTATTGTTGCAATATTTCTTTCCCTTGACTAGTTAATGTCAGGGTAGGAATCGAGCAATACTCTCTATGATACACTTCCATCATTTTTTCATCGCTCAATTCATAATCTTTTAAAAAATTTCTATGACATAAAAGCCATAACTGAAAACCATTTTCCGTAGGACAACTCCACTCCATTTTAACCCATCCGCGAGCAATACATCTCATTACTACATTTTTTGATTCACTGCTCCATTGGTGCCATAAACACATGGCATAGCTTCTATTAAAAAATCCTTCCCCCCTCATGTTTCGACCAAAAACATATTCCAACATTTTTTTTTCCTTACTTGTGTCTCCCGTTAACACAACTAATTTAAGTTGGCTGTTGCCACTCATCAAACACCTCCTGTATTGTTTTGTGTTGACAGTTGCTCCTTTTCCTAAATTCTGTCAAAAAACCGCCTCGGGTTTTACTCAATCTGACTATTCACTGATTCTTGGGTTATGACACAGAGTCACTCCTGACGACCAATTATCCAACCAAAGCCACCACAATCTATTGCCGTCTTCCTTGTATATATGCATGCTTGAGATTGGACCAGATGGCCGCACATTGAAGGTCCCCTCGTCGCATTTTACGACAATATCATCTTGAAAAAAGGCTCGCGCCTCCAAAATACCTACTGGAAGCAGCAACACTAAAAAAAATAATACTACTTTCATGTTTTTTTCTCCTTTTTTATTGTCAATGTTCTTCTATCCCGTATTTCATCCTAAACAACGCTCTTGATATGTATCCATCCTGCGATGTGAATTTTTTCTATCATATATCAATGAGTTAGTCAACATTTACCCGCACGCTACCACAATAAGTTCTATGCGCATATATAAACTTTTCAAAATCCAACCAGTTGGACCTCCGGTTCAAGATCAATGCCATATTTTTCCGCCACAATTTTTTTACACAAATCAGAAAGTTTTTTGACATCATCAGCTTTTGCAGAATTTTCATTTATGATGTAGTTGCAGTGTCCTGAGTGAATTTTTGCGTTCCCTTCAAATTTTCCGGAGAGACCGGCTTTCTCGATTAAAAATCCTGCCGGCAGTTTATATTTATTTTCCACCGTTTCAATTTCCGGCAAAATATTTTTTAATTTTTCTTTATCCACCCCGCTCCATTCAATATTTTTAAAAAAACATCCGGCGCTATTTTTTATCCCATGCTCAGATTTTGCTCGTATTTTCACATTTTCAATCATTTTTGATTGAATTGTTTTTTTATCTCCCACTTCAAGATTGATTTTTACGGACAAAATAATCAAATTCGGATCCCGTTTAAAAATCGATTGGCGATACCTAAAGTCGCAATCCTGACTGCTCAAAACTATTTTTTTGCCAACACTCATATCATACGCCTCAACTTCCAATATCAAATCGCTTGCAGATCTGCCAAAAGCTCCGGCATTTCCGCGGACAGCTCCTCCGACAGTTCCGGGTATACCAGCCGCCCATTCAAGACCGGAAAAAGAATTTTGCAAAGCAAAAGAAACCAGTCTTGCCAAAGATTCGCCGCTAAACACTCTCAATGCAACCCCTTGTCCGCCAAACTGCTCTTCTTTGATGATTTCCATGCCGATTGTTCTATTTCTGACGACAAGACCGGAAAAACCACTATCTGCTATCAAAACATTCGAACCTCCCCCCAAAACAAATACGGGTAGATTCATATTTTTTGCAACATCAAAAGACGACAATAAATCGCTCTCGCTTGCCACCTCCGCAAAATATCGCGCCGGTCCGCCTATTTTAAAAGTGGTAAGCGGCGCAAGTAAAACATTTTCTTTAAAATCAGAAACAGATTTAATATTCATAAATATTTTTTTACAACTCCATCAAAACAACACTCAGGATACCAAGACCAATACCCAGTTTGTTTACCAAAGACAAATCTTCATTAAAATATCTCACGCCAACCAAAACGATGACAATGAGATTCAAAATGGTGAAAATGGATATTGCCGTAGAAAGATGCTCATATTTCAATGAAATAGCCCAAAAAATAGTGCCAATAAAATAAACAGCAAGACCGACTCCCAGAAGATATCTGCTATCATCAATCGCCCACTTTTTAAATACTATATCCGCGACAATTTCCAAAATCACCGCCAATATGATCAAACTGAAAAATATAAATTTTGCGTTTACCATAATTATAATTTTTAATTTCTGAGTTGCAATTTTGCATTTTGACTTTTAACTTTTAAAATTCAACTTTGAACCCGTCTTAAAACCCATGCTTATCTCTATAAAATCTCAGTAATTGCTCGGCTTCCGGCAGGCAAGATTGATCTTCCGCCCCGATTTTCAGCATCGCCTGCAAGTCTTCCATGGTTTTTGCGCCGTCAATCACCGCCTGCTCAATATCTCTTTCGGTTATTTTTAGCTTCTCATCAACAATTTTTGAACCATCTGTGGTAATCCTATCATACTGACCGGTCTTTCTGAAATAATCATTTATGGCTGCGCGTAGCGCCTTGTCGCCAAGCACCGAACAGTGGATCTTGTTTGACGGCAACCCCCCGAGACGTTTCAATATATCCTGCGGTTTTATCTTCATCGCATCATCTATTTTCATTCCGCCTTTTTCCGTCACAATCACAGATAGCATAGAAGTGGACGCAATCGCCGAAGCGCATCCGAAAGTCTGCCATTTGCAAATTTTTATTCTGTCGGTTTTTGGATCAATTTTTACCCAAAATTTCATCATGTCGCCACACGCCGGACTACCCACCATGCCGATGCCGTTAAAATCAAATTTATTCTCTTCGCCTGTTTGTAAAAAATTTTTAGGACTAAAAAAATGCTCCTTTACTTTATCGGAATAAATCCATGACTTGCCAGCACCGCGAGAGATTACATCGGGAGCTGTTCTATTTTCTGCCGTCTTCCTTTTTTTATTTATTGAAATTATTTTTTTAGCCATTTGTAGGGAATATCAAATATTAAAAATTAAATATCAAAATGACACATTAAAAATCAAAAATAAGAAATTAGTAATACTTTTACATTTTGATTTGTCATTTTTATTTTTGCGTTTTAATTTTTTATTTTCAGTATATAAATTAAAGCAACCTCTGTAATCTCGTACTCTATCTTAATGGGGAAATAGACCGTAATTTCCTAACAATCCCCGGCAAAACTTCCATCACATAATCTATATCTTCTTTAGTCGTATAATGCCCCAAAGAAAATCGCAAACTGCTATGTGCCACCTCATGCGGTTCGCCTAATGCAAGTATTACGTGTGACGGCTCCAGGCTTTTAGAAGTACAGGCCGATCCGCTGGAAACACAAATGCCGGCATTATCTAAATACAAAACCAACGACTCCCCTTCAATGTCCAAAATAGAAACATTCAAATTGCCTGGCAATCGATTTTTAAAATCTCCGTTAAATTTTATTTTTGGTATTTCGTTCGCAATTCTTTCCTTGAGATAATCGCGCAATTTCAACAATCTGACAGATTCTTTTTCCTTGTTTTTTTGCACAAGTTCGAGTGCTTTTGCAAAACCAATAACACCGGCTAAATTTTCCGTACCAGCTCTTAAGCCAAACTCTTGCCCGCCTCCGTATATCATCGGCTCAATCTGCAATCCTTTTTTAATATACAAAAGCCCTACCCCTTTTGGGCCGTAGATTTTCCCCGCGTTTATCGTCATCATATCCACGCCCAGATTTTTGACACTCAAATCTAAAAACCCGGCCGCCTGACAAGCATCAGTGTGCAAAATCGGCATAGCCGATTTTGAACTTTTAACATTCGACATTTGACTTTTAACTTCACAAAAATTTCTGATTATTTTAGAAATTTCTGTGATTGGTTGAATTGTTCCGATTTCATTATTGGCATACATCATAGAAACCAGAATTGTTTCCGGACGCAATGATTTTTTAAAAACCTTCAAATCAACAATGCCGTCTTTATCTACCGGCAAATAAGTAACTTCAAAACCTTCCTTCTCTAATTGATGAGCCGGCTCAAGCACGCCATGATGCTCTATGGCGCTTACAATAATATGATTTCCTTTATTCTTATTCGCTCTCGCATATCCAAAAATCGCAAGATTGTCAGATTCGGTGCCTCCGCTTGTGAAAATCACTTCATCCATTCTTGCGCCTAAAATTTTGGCGATTTTTTCTCGCGCGCTATCAAGCGCTACTTTTGCTTCATATCCCTTAGAATGCAAACTAGACGGATTACCGTATTTTTCCCACACCAAATCCATCTCCTGTTTAACTTCCAAGTCAAGTGGCGTAGTAGCGGCGTAGTCGAAATAAATTGTATGACTTTTAACTTTTAACATTTAATTTAAATAATATCTGCCAAACTTATTTCTGATAAATGCTCCTCTATTTTATTCTTTAAAGATATCCAAATTTTCTTTGTCCCGCATTTTTTTTCTTTTACGCACCTTAAATCACCTTGTCCCCTGGCCGCGTTGGCGGATAGACCATGCCTACCGGCAGGCAGGTCTAAACATTTCACAGGAGAAATTGGACCTTCAAGCGCCGTAATAATCTCGGATATTTTTATATCTCTCGGATCTCGCGCTAAAATATAACCCCCTCCCCTGCCCTTTTTGCCGTTTAAAATTTTCATCCTTTTCAAATTCGCCGCCACTTCTTCCAAATACCCTCGTGATATTTTTTCCTGTTCTGCCACTTCAGTAAGCGAAACTAACCTATTGCTATTTCCAACAAGATAAACTAAAAGAAAAATCCCATATTCGATTTTTGCGGATATTATTATCATGTTAAAAACTTATTCATAGTTATCAACTATGAATATATGCTACTTTTATTTTAATGTCAACGAAAAATAATAACCCTCAACAGGAATACTGCTGGGGGTTATTGTTTTTATAATTAATCAATTCTTCGTGTTCGGATATTGACTACTTGAAGTAAAGAATAAACTACCGCGACAAGCAAAGATGATATTAGCATTGTCGTAAGCAGAAAATTGGCGGAAATCTTTCCCGTAAAGGGATAAATCATAAAAATAATTTCGGGGAAAAGATTATTCGCAATCACAATCCCCCCGCTCAAAACATGAATCAACTGCCTTAATTTTCCCATCAAGTGTACTGCCCAGACCAATTCCCTGGGAAAACCAATGACATCAAAACCAATAATTATCCCTTCAAAGAAAATTATTACCGCAATCTGCGCATTAAAGCCAACGAGCAAAGCTATGTGTCCAAATATCGCAAACAACAATATCCTGTCGCGAACCGGGTCAATAATTTTTCCAAAATTAGTAGATTGCCTCAATCGTCTCGCAAGAAATCCATCCGATAAATCACTAAAACCGATTAAAAATAAAACAGATAAAATCAACCAACGATTTGCGCCATAAACATAAAAAAGCGCATAAATAAGACCGGACAAAATTCCGCCAAGCGTTATCAAATTCGAAATTGTTAATATGCCGTCTTTCTCTCTTGGACCAAACAAACTATTCAGAAATTTCACTATTCTCACCTCCCTTAATTTAAAAGAACTTTGCAAAACACCGTTTATCGGTGATATTGCTTTTCATCCTTGGCATAAGGATATATATTATATATAATACAACCAATTGAATGTCAAGATTATCAAATCCAAAACAAAAAATTATAGTCATTCTTGGCCCAACAGCTTCGGGAAAATCGGATTTATGCGTAAAAATCGCCCTTCGACTTGGCTCGGGACAAACCTCAAAAAAATCCGCCCGAAGCGGATCAGCCTTGGACTGGAATGGCGCAGAAATTATTTCCGCTGATTCCAGGCAAATATACAAAGGCATGGATATCGGGACCGGAAAAATTACCCAAAAAGAGATGGGCGACATCCCGCATCATCTCTTGGATGTCGTAAACCCAAAAACAAAGTTTGATATTGTAAAATATAAAAAACTTGCCTACAGGGCCATTGAAGATATCTTATATCACAAAAAGATTCCAATTATATGTGGTGGAACGGGATTTTACATACAAGCAATTGTTGACAATATTATTTTTCCGGAAGTAAAATCCAATAATAAACTACGAAAAAAATTAGAAAAACAACCCATTGAAAAACTCCTGCAAATGCTTAAAAAATTAGATAATGAAAGATTAAAAACAGTAGATCAAAAAAATAAGCGTCGTGTAATCAGGGCCGTTGAAATAGCCACAATACTCGGCAAAGTTCCGAAATTAGAATCAAATCCTAAATACGACTCCCTCCAGATAGGTATCGCCATTAACAGAGAAAAACTTAAAAAAAATATTAAAAAACGACTAGAAAAGAGACTAAAACAAGGTTTGATTACTGAGGTTAAGAAACTCCATCAACAAGGCGTATCGTGGAGAAAACTGATTGAATTCGGATTGGAATATAAATTTGTCACGCTCTATTTGCGAGGAAAAATAACGAAAAAACAGATGACAAATCAATTAGAAAAATCTATTTGGCAATATGCTAAACGCCAAATAACTTGGTTTAAAAGAGATAAGAGAATCAAATGGGTTGCCGATCAAAAAGAAGGGGAAAAATTAATAAAAATTTTTCTTAAAATTTAATACAAATTTAATGCAAATTATTATTAGATTTTCTTAAATCTAAGTTTTCCTCTGTCTGTTTCTTGATAAAATTAAGTATCTCATCGTCGCTAAATTCAGCGCCTCTTAATATATCTATGGCATGATCTACTGCCTCCGCTCCCTCTTTTGTTAATCCTTCTCTAATATCTCTTTCAGCTTCAGCTAAAGCATTTTTTCTTTCCGATTCTAATAACTCCGCTTTCAATCTTCTTGTTGCTTTTTTAGCTTCTTCTTCACCAAGCCCTTTATCTGAAGAAAATTTTGGCATTTCAGGACTCATATTTTTATTCCCCTTTCTTTTTATTAATTTTTATTTATCAATTTTATTTTTATTAACTATCTTATTATACATTAAACATTATATTTTGTCAAGAATTTTTTTAAACAATTCTTGCAGAACAGACGGGTTGGCCTGTCCTTTTGTCTGTTTCATCCCCTGACCTATAAAAAACTGCAGGGCATTTTCCTTTCCCGCCTTATAATCAGCCATAACCTTCGGGTTGCCATCGATTATTTCTCTAACTATTTTCTCAAGCTGTCCCGCATCGCTTACCTGCAATAAATTTTTTGCTTCCACAATATTTGAAGGATCCGCTCCGGTTAAAAACATTTCTTTTAATACTATCTTTGCTCCGGCAGAAGAAATTTTATTTTTATGAATTAAAATAATCAATTCAGAAAAATTTTCCGGAGTTATTAAAATTTCTTTAATCGTATTATTGGTTTCATGAACCAGACTCATTAAGTCAGATAAAATATAATTTACCGCTAATTTTATGAGATTATTGTTTTCTTTGCCCGATGATTCTTCTTTATTATCTTCTATCCAACTTTCTAATTCTGACGCTACATTTTCAAAAAATTCCGCCAGACTCCTGTCTTTGATTAAAATTTCCGCTTCCGATTGAAACAGGGCGTACTGATTCATGAATCTACTTCTTTTTTCTAGCGGTAATTCCGGAATAGACAGTTTTAATTTATCCAGATCAAATAATTTTGACACCTCCAAAATTGGCAGATCCGGATCCGGAAAATATCTATAATCGTGCGCCTCTTCTTTCGATCTTTGAGAGAAAGTTTCTTTCCCATTTTCATCCCACCCCCTTGTCTCATGAACCACGACCTGACCGGAATTCAATACGGTCTTCTGACGTTCTATTTCATATTCAATCGCGTGTTCAACCGATTTAAAAGAGTTTAAATTTTTAACCTCCACTTTTGTGCCGAATTTCCCATCTTCATCGGCAAGAGAAATATTTGCCTCACATCGCATCTCGCCTTTCTCCATATCAGCATTTGAAATATCAAGATACCTAAAAATTATTTGTAATTCCTCGCAGAAAATTTTTGCTTCTTTTGCGCTTCTGATATCCGGCTCTGTAACAAGCTCCATCAAAGGAGTACCGGCGCGATTTAAATCCACTAGACTAAAATTTCCATTTTCCGAATGCATTAATTTGCCCGCATCTTCCTCAAGATGCACCCTGCGTATCCTTACTTTCCTGCCTCCAATTATTAAAACTCCTCCCAGACAAAACGGCTTATCATATTGAGAAATCTGATAGCCTTTGGGCAGATCCGGATAAAAATAATTCTTGCGGTCAAATTTGGAAATCTCCGCAATTTCCGAACCAAGCGCAAAACCAACTCTCAAAACATGCTCAACGGCTTTTTTATTTATTGTCGGCAAAACACCCGGATGCCCTGCGCAAACCGGGCAAATATTAATATTCGGATGATGTTCTGCCGAATCATTCAACGATTCGCAAAACATCTTTGTTTTAGTTTTTAGGCGGACATGAATTTCAAGTCCAATAACAGGGGTCATAATTATATAGTTAGCAGTTAGTTAAATTCTACAAGATTTAAGCCAATAAAAAAAGCCCAGAGGTTACCCCGGGCTTTTTGCTTATTTCAATATTTCCAATGACCTTTTTAATATATCCCTGGAAACATCTTTGATAAAGCGGTTTCCGTCTATCCATTCCATCTTAACGCCATTATTTTTATAAAATTTGTTCGCATAGATATTAATATAAGCATTTCTTATTTTCCCTAAACGATCTTGTTTTTCAAAATAACCCTTAATCTCACCTTTCTTTTTTAAGTGATTCATTGCTGTTTCAGTTGAAGCGTCAATGATAAAAATTATATCGGGAATTATGAATTTATCCCCAAGAATTCTCTCGTGCAGTTCAATAAGATTTTTTTGCTCTATATCCTCGCTCATGCCATAAGCTATTGTAGACAAGAAATATCTATCCGTTATCACGATTTTTTCATCCTTAAGATCGGGTATGATGATATCCGTTAAATGCACAAGTCGATCATCTATAAACATACCTTGCCTATCTAACGGCTTTAAATTGGGATTATTCTTAAGCTCAATATTTGCATAGGGCTCGCAAGTTAAAACAATTTCATAGCCCAATTCCTTTAGATTGTTTTTAAGTAATTTTGCTTGTGTAGACTTCCCGCATCCGTCTATTCCTTCAAAAGCGATAAATTTTCCTGGATAAGGATTTATCATCATAGAATTCCACTTATATTTATGTCCGTTCATTTTCATTATACCCCCTGCTTATTTTCATTCCCAGTATCTTCTAATAATCCCGTTTCCATGAAAAGATAAAGATTGACTCTTCCGTAGTAAAAAATATCCAAAGCATTGATAGTCCCTTCAATCGGAGAATACTCTTTAAATGTAGTGAAAACCGCTTTCTTTATGCCTGCTTGAACCATTTCCTTTGCGCAATCTTGGCAAGAAAATCCGCCATCAGTATACATCACTGTTTCATCTGTGCTGACATGCGTCTGACTTGCCAAACAAATAATATTACGCTCAGCGTGGACTGCGGGGCACATATGCAGATTCTCACCAGAACGAAATTCTCTTCCCTCTTTTTTCGCCATATACCTGCGAGGACATTCTTTTTTCCCCTCGGGATGTCTCGTCTCACAATGGGGAAATCCTTTTGACGGTCCGTTGTAGCCGGTGCGTATATCAATACCGTTTTTATTGACAACAATCGCGCCAACTTGACGACTATAACAATGGCTTTCTCTGGCAATCATTTTGGCGCGCCTTAAGTATTTCAGCGCTCTTTCCCATTCCGGAGATGATTGCTTTAAAATAAAAATCATACCTTCTTGTCTCATCTTTTTAATCGTTGGCAGTTGATCTCTATGGGCATAGCCTTTATATACTAAAAAATTTATAAAATCTTCCTGACTGTAATAACGTTTTTCCCCTTTAACGTAGACCCCATCAAGCATATAGCCCTCCTTTTTAAAGTGCTTCTTTTGAGAATACTCTACAAAAAATACCTCTAAAAAGCAATGCTGCCCGTCAATTAGACGGGCAGCATTGCTTTAAAATTGCAACCTTGCAAAACAAATTAGTCTTTAATCGTGATTCCCATATTACGGGCGGTTCCGGCGATAATATTCATCGCTCCGTCCACATCATTGGCATTTAAATCCGTCATTTTAATCTCGGCTATTTCTTTCAATTGTTGCTTTGTAATGCTCCCGACCTTACCGGTCAAAGGAGTTGCAGAACCCTTTTCCACTTTAGCCGCCTTTTTAAGCAAATCCGAAGCTGGAGGCGTCTTTAATCTAAAGGTAAAAGTTCTATCCTCATAAATCGTAATCTCCGCGGGAATAATACTGCCTTCTTTATCTTTTGTCGCCTCATTAAACTGCAAACAAAATTGCTGGATATTTAATCCATGGGGACCAAGCGCAGTGCCCACTGGCGGAGCTGGAGTGGCTTTCCCGGCCGGAAGCTGTATTTTTAAAATTGTTTTTATTGGTTTTGCCATACGCTTACGCTACGCGATACTAATATACCAATGACATACGAATTATACTAATCCGCCGCGGCGGATTCATTGTATTCGCATACATTCGTATATTGGTATTATATTTAAATTTTCTTAACCTGCAAGAAATCCAATTCCACGGGGGTATCGCGCCCAAAGAGCGAGACCAATACTTTAATTTTCCCCTTTTCCGTATCTATCTCGGAAACCTTGCCATCCATATCTTTAAATGGTCCATCCGCGATTTTTACCGCATCTCCAATAACAAAATCAATTTTGTATTTTGGCTCCTCAACGCCCATTCTTTTTTGTAATTCTTTAATTTCTCCATCGGATAAGGGAGTCGGAGTGGTGCCTGAACCGACAAATCCGGTCACTCTCGGAGTATTGCGGACAACATACCAAGAATCATCCGTCACGAGCATTTCCACTAAAACATATCCAGGATAAATTTTTTCTTCCACAACGAATCTCTTTCCACCTTTTATTTTTATTTTTTTTTCTTTGGGAACAAGCACATTGAAAATTTTATCCTGCATATCCATGGATTCAATGCGTTGATTCAAATTGCGCGCCACCGCGTCCTCATATCCGGCATATGTATGAACCGCATACCAATTGCGTCCAATTTCCAGTTGTTGCTTGGCCATAATTTATTTCAATATATACGTCTCCAATAAATCTGATAATCCGAAATCAATTCCCCCAAAAAATACCGCCAAAGCCGCGCTAATACCAATAACAGCAACAGTGTATTTTATGGTCTCTTGCTTTGTCGGCCAAACGACCTTCCTCATTTCCGATCTGACCTCCAGTAAAAAATTTTTAATTTTTGAAAACATAGGTTTTAACCAATTTTAAAAGCCCTTTCGGGCTTTATTAATTGTTTTTATTATATATGAAATATCATAAAAAAGTCAATAGAAAAAAGGTGGCCATTTGCCACCTTTTTTATTTTCAATTTAGCTTAATTTATCACAAATCTTTTTCTCCTTCTTTATTGCCCGATGTTCCTCCTCAATACATTGTTCATAATATCCTAAAATAGATTTACGCCGACTATCTAAAAAATCTTTTATTGGCTGAAAAATCTTTCCAAAACAACACTCCCCTATCTGCTTGCCATTATAATGCGTCAAAAGCTTAGAATCGCCAGCTTCTCCATCGCAATCATCGGGACATTTGCCATTCTTATTAAACCTATCTCCGCCACATACGGGATCGGCTGTTTTGCAAATCTCGCAGTATCCATAACAATTCCCGCTTGTCCCAAAAAGTTCATGCACAAAGCAATCAATATCGTCCATATTCGCCCTCCTTTTTTATGTTTTTAACGAACTTATATTAAACAAATCGTTAATTAATCTTGTCTCCTCTGCTTTTACGATTCCAATCCAACCAAGTAATTAAAATCGGGCTGGCAATAAATATGGATGAATAAGTCCCCGCACCAATACCAATCAAAAGCACCAGAGCAAAATTATGAATTGACTGGCCGCCAAAAAAATATATCGCAAACAAAACCAAGATAACCGTCAAAGAAGTATTGAGCGATCTAATAAAGGTTTGATTCAAACTTTTATTAACTATTTCTTTAAATTCTATTCTGGGAAACTTCATTAAGTTTTCACGGACCCGATCAAAAACAATAATAGTATCATGAACGGAATAACCAAGCACAGTCAATATTGCCGCAATAAAAGCAGTGTCAATTTCCGTATTATAAAATTTGCCTAGCGCGGCAAACACACCTATTGGTATAATCACATCATGAAAAAGAGCTATCAGAGTGGCAATGCCGTACTTCCAAGAAACGAGCGGAAAAGAAACCTTTCTAAAAGCAATCGCTATATAAATAACAATAATGATCAAAACCATGGAAATCGCCCAGATGGATTTTATTCTCATTTCATTGCCGATCGTCGGACCGATGGAAGTAAAGCTTTTTTCTGCCAAATAATCGCTTTCTTTATCACCTCGCAATTTACTTAAAATGTCCTGATGGGTTTCTTCATCTATATCCTTAAAGCGCAGTATCGCTCCTTTATCGCCCGATGGCTGAATAATCACATCTTCAACTCCGGAAGATTTAATCGCCTCCTTAATAAAGTCATTGGAAGAGCGTTCATTTTTATATTCCACCTCCATCAAACTTCCTCCGGTAAAATCAATGCCGAGCTTCAGTCCCCAAACAGCCAGAGCATAAATACTCACCGCAATCATCGCGCCTGATAAAATATAATATAATTTTCGGTATTTTATTATGTTCATACGCTTACGCTAAGCAATACTAGTATACGAATGCTTACGAATGTAACAAATAATACGAATGAAATTTATTGGTATTATTAGTATAATTCGTATGTCATTAGTATATTAGTATCATATTTATCTATACCAAATCCAATTGAATCTCTCTACCCAAGTGCCGATGAATCCCTTTAAAAATATTCTTGTCACGAAAATTGCTGAAAACATTGATATGACAACACCAATAAACAATGTCAAAGCAAAACCGCGAACAACCGAAGTCGTAAAATAATAGAGCACAACACAAGTGAGCATTGTCGTCACATTAGAATCGCGAATTGAAAGCCATGCCCGTTTAAATCCCTCATCAACGCTTTGGGTGAATGTCTTGCCACTCCTAAATTCTTCGCGCATACGGGCAAAAATCAAAATGTTCGCATCCACCGCCATACCAATAGATAATATGACCCCGGCAATACCGGCTAATGTCAGGGTTACGCCAAACAACTTAAATACCGCAAGTAGTAAAACCGTGTAAATCCCTAGAGCAAATACCGCAAGCAACCCGGGAATGCGATACCACAAAATCATAAATATTGCTACAGCCAAAAATGCATAAAGTCCGGCCTTCAGACTTTTATCCAGCGCGATACTCCCGAGCGATGACTCAATATTTTGTTGAGAAACTAATTTTATCGGCACAGGCAAAGCTCCGGAATTCAATCTTTGAACCATTTTTTTGGCTTCGTCAATTGTAAATTGTCCGGAGATAACCGCTTTCCCTCCCGTTATTTTTTCATTTACACGAGGGGCGCTGATTGGCGATCCATCCAAGTAAATAACCAGTGGTTTCCCGATATTTTGCTCCGTCAATTGTTCAAATATTTTTGACCCTTCATCATTGAATTCCAAATTCACAAGCGGTTTTTGCGTACTTTGATCAAAAGAAAGCGATGAATTTTTAAGATACTTTCCGGTCAATTGCGTCGGCAATGCATAGGGATCTTGCATTAAAGCGTCTTTATCGCCCTGTTTTTGTTTTTCTAAAATCTGATTTGATTCTTCTTCTTCCCTTATTGTCTTGAATTCCAAATAGGGTGTCTCGCCTATCATCTTTATGGCATCTTTAATATTTTTAATGCCTGCCAATTCCACTATCAAACGATATTGTCCGCCTTGTCCTTTATTAACTTGTACAAGCGGTTCGGCAATGCCGTATAAATTAACTCTTCTTTCAATAACATCGCGAAGACCATTCATGGCCTCTGCCTGATTGGCGTTTTCAATATTTCCCAAATCAGCATCATAAACAAGATGCGTCCCGCCCTGCAAATCAAGACCGAATTTAAATTGCTTATTCCAAAAATGCGGAATCTGGAATTTAGAGTTTAGAGATTGGAGATTGGAGCTTGAATTAAAATAGTCGGCGCCTTGATTCCAAATTTTGGGATAATCCAAAAATCCCGCAAACAACGCAACGATAATAATTAAAAAAACAGCAGAACTTATTTTCGCTTGTTTGAAAGAAAAAATATCCGCCACCACCCGAAAAGGAAATTTGATAATTCGGATTATAATTAACGTTATTTTCTTTATGAGCCAAAGTGGCGGACCGAAAAAAGTTGATAGAAATTTATTCATCGTCTATTTAATATTAATCGCCTCTAATCCAGGAAACTAACAACTAAAAAATTGTATAGGATGGATGGATGTTTGGCAATACTTGACACCAAGTATATCTATTGTATAACTATTGACAATATTTTTATATTTACTATAATAAAAAACAATGAACTTCTGGCTATTGGCGTATTGCCCTAGCCAAGATGAGCTCATTAAACAATCAAAAAGCGGTACATATGCCGCAAAGGAGGAGTCATGATGGCAACACGAGCAGGGCCCAACGGAAGAGGAAAAACCCTTATTGACGAGTATCACCTCAGCGCCATAGCCTGAAGGCAGGCCGGTCCACAACGTGGGCAACCGAACCCACAATCCATCCACCACGGCGGAAAAAACGCGACGGAGGTATCCAGGCATGTCAAAGAAAAAGATCGCTTGAATATCCCCTATGAGGCTGTAATAAGCTCATAGGGAACAGCGCATAGCGCGTAAATCGCAGGAGAGGTCTGGGACGAGGCCATATCTCATAGCCAGATAACAATAATACAAGAAACTGGCTAGAAAATATAATCGGCTCTTGAGATAAGAGGATGATTATATTATGTCCCCAATTCATCACCCTATTCCAGTAATGAATTGGAAAGTTATTGAGGAATTCCCCGAGCAGAATATCGCTCGGGGATTTTTTATTCTAAGTAATTCCAAGAAAACAAAAACTGCCAAAATTAAATCTCCCAATAATCAATCTTCATCCACTCCGTATTTTGTCTTATCAACTCCCAAATCATAATCCACTATCGTAAAAATCTTCACCTCCGGACGCGGATCATTTATGGCATTTGAGAAAATAGTGGCAGTCCGCATTATTTCATCATACGATTCAAAATGATAATTAGGATCAAATTCAACAGTCAAAAACGTTTTCTCCCCCGCTTTTATAATATCCTTATCGATTTTCGCGCTGGTGCAATTGCAGGAAGTCAAAACTTTCTCTATTTTTACATCTTCCGTTCCGTCATTTGCCACCTCAAATTCATAACTCACGATCGGTCCGCTTTGTTTAATTTTGCCAAAATTATATTCTTTGACCGGAATTATCAGATGCGGACCAGATTGCTTGTCTGATTCTTCTTGAGAACCAAGAAAAATTTTAATGCTATTGCCAAATCCAAAAAAATATCCGGTAAAAATAACAATAACAATGATTACAACTCCATACAAAATAAATTTTTTATTCATACTAATTCTATCTCAAATTACAAAATGCTTTGAGGCATACCGCTTAAAAGACCATACGGAACCGCTCCAGCATAAGCAATGAGCATGATTTTACAAAATCACGTCGCGCAGTGTTCAATAAAGCGCTTCGTAATTCAATTATTTTACTACATTCGCCGTGAAGGAGAGTCCGAGCGGCTCTTTCGCGGTATTCGTTCTGATAAAAACAGACCTTTGAATCGGACCCGTCGCTTCTGGTCCATGAGCATTGGGATTAAATTCTGATATCAACTCAAATTCTTCGCCTGCCAAAATATCAATATCAGTGGCTGTATCCCCACCATGTCCTCCCGACATCCCGAACGGACCGTAGATTTTCCCGTCTAATAGTTTAATTTGAGCATTCGTGCACATACAAGACGTCCATACTTTATTTATGGCTAACGCCCCTGGTCCGTCATTTTTCAACTGATAGCTGTGACGAACCTTGCCGCTTGCCATTGAAACAATTCCAAAATCGTATTCATAATGCCCTGCGGTTAAAACCGCATCGGCATAATTCACGGTATCGCCTGCATTATTTTGAGAAAAAGAAATTATTTTCTTGAACGGCGCAAAATACAAAATCACAACAATGATTCCCAGCCATATTAAAATAATCCCGAATGTTTTTAAATTCAATTTTTGTTGCATGATAGAGGCATCAAGCCCATATTTCGTTTTCACTTGGACGAAATAAAAATTACTGTTCCCATTTCGCTCCTCGTTAAACGAAATAAATTTTATTATTAATAATTATTAATGATCCTGTTGTTTCTACTGCAACAAAAATTAAAAAACTTTTGTATTGAGAATGCCTCGTTTGAGGCCCAAAAACAGCAAATTGCCCGATTTGGCGCTATTTGCCGCGAGATTTAAAAATTTTATTAAAAAAGAAGAATTATCCTTCTTGGCCTTTGGCAATAAAACAAAATTGCCGCCAAAAAGTGAGGCGATAAAAACAAAAATGGCAAAAATATCAAATACTAAAACAAAATTTAAAATCCCCTTAAAATCGGATATGCTAGAAATTACAAAATTAATGTGTTCTGCAATATTGGCGCAACCAGCCATACTGCCGCTCAATATTGGGCAAGAAATGGCTCCGCTATAATGCGCGCCGATTAAATTTGGCCAAAAAGAAAAAATCGTCAAAACGATAAATATTATAAAAATTATATTGAATTTTGCCATACGAACCATAATACCAGCAAAATCATAAAAAGTATAGAAAAAACCGTGAAATAAATTCACGGTTTTTAGATTGAATGTTTCTAATTAATGGATATCTATTTTGCATAATATCGTCCGAATTTAGTTCTGATTCTCCGCTCTCTTCCATTTCTTTTTCCCATATTAATTCTTCTTGGCCTAGAATTTTCTCTAAAATTTCCTTATCAATCAAATAATCGATAATTACAGCGGTTGAATTTTTTGCCCATTGCGGAATATTTTCGTCTTTTGTGATCTCCATCTTCTCGCTTGCTAGGAAAATCGCTATCCCGGTTTCTTCATCAAAAATTCTAAGGCAAGCGAATTTTTCTTTGTCACTGCCGTCATTGATTGTAAAAGAACAATCCGAAGTCACGCTGTTATAATCAAAAAAGTCATTAACCACAGCTACTCTTGGATAAACAATCCATACTTTTGTTTTCTTTAAATCAAAACCATTCCCTTTCTGATAAATAAACGCTTCCTGTTTTGACGAATTTTCCTTAAGCAACTTTTCATGGTTCCAGTTCCAAAATATCCTCCCTGATATCAATATCGCAAGAGCAACAAATAAAAGCATCACAAGATTCTTCATCATTCGCCACCCCCTTTATTATTTTTAAAATAACTCTATTGCTTTAATATTGATTTATTATTCATAACAGGTCAAGAGCTCTTAATAATCCATCAACCCGCTGAGTGTTTTCGGGTCCATACTGAACAGCTTCCGCTTTTATCTCCTCTATTGTCTTTTCCGATATCAAATCTTTTTTGGAAAAAAATTTATCCGCAAGGCAAATGATTTTTTCCTCTATGCTTTGCGGGGTCATATCTCTTTTGGGCAGTGGCAGATTATTTTTTTTTATATTCTCTATTGTTATGCCGACGCCGACATGCCTCTCGCACACCAAAGCATGTTTTGGCAGTCCCTCTTTTTCCAGTAATTCTCTGCCCAAATATCCATGGCAAATATATGGTTTGTCGCCATAACAATTAATTTGCGGAGCATTGGTTAAAAATATCCCAATATCATGCAGTATCGCCGCTTCTTTTATAAATTTCAAATCAGGATTTAAATGTTTTACTTTTTTCGCCAATTCAGTGGCTTTTTTAGCCACCATTTCTCCATG